>Ga0315279_10000810_pt1 | contig 56875 bp, 53 predicted proteins | sample YL17G06_20_MG_FD_203694 | JGI IMG/M metagenome (GOLD analysis project Ga0315279, IMG submission 203694) | Sediment microbial communities from Yellowstone Lake, YNP, Wyoming, USA - YL17G06_20 | ecosystem: Environmental > Aquatic > Freshwater > Lake > Sediment | place: USA: Wyoming | collected... | reverse complement strand
TGAAGTTTATGATCTATAAAGAGGACAAAAAAATATGGGAGTTTCACCTATGAACCAAACATGACCATGTCCACAAATCGTTTCCCGGATGTGCACAAATGATCTTTACGTAACAGTAAAATTATGGATATTGCTATACTCTATTCTTGGCTGCCCAAAGCGTTACCCCCGCTTCAGTGACGCATTACGATGTTTCTGTTGACCGTTTTTTATTTTCCAACGATTTATTTAGGTTGAATACCGAATCAAAATGCAAAGCCGCTCAACACTGTATAAATAGCAACAATATTAAGGAGTTTTGGCTCTGTTTTCAGGCCGGATAAAAACTCAGGAACCTCCAAAAAGTATTTATATTGACACGCTCTATTCTCTTGTATATGATATTGCCCAAAGCAAAAATGGTCCAAAAAGGGGGTGAGAATGAGAAGAAGGAAGACAAGAGGATTGGTCTTTTTAGTATGGAAAACGCTCGTCTTAGAAAATGGAGAAAAGGAGGAGTTTGAGATGATGAAGAAAATATTTGTTATGACGGCTGTAGGGATGTTTTTAGCATTTAGTCTGGCTTCGTGGGGTCTTGCTGCCCCCGCAAAAGAGGCTCCCAAGACCATTAAGGTTGGTTCATCGTGTTCCCTTACCGGACCATTTGGTTCAGGGGGAGCCATGTGCAAGGCCGGATATGAGATAGCCATTGAACATATCAACCAAAAGGGAGGTGTCTTTGTCAAAGAATTCAATAAAAAAATTCCTTTAGAGCTCATCCTCTTGGATGATGAATCGAATTTTACTCTGACCGTGAGCAGGATGGAAAGCCTTTATACATCCCACGATGTGGTGGCCTACCTGGGAGGATTTTCAAGCCCTATGCACGCTGCCCAGGCTCCTATCGCAGAGAAGAATAAGGTTCCGCTCTTTATGGTGGCCACTTATCTTTATAGCATCCACCAGAAGGGTTACAAATATAACTTCTCTCCATTCCCCAAATCTCCCGATTGTGCCAAGGCGGTCTTTGATATTCTCGATACCATTCCTGCAGCACAGAGGCCGAAAAAGGTAGCTATTTTCATGGAAAAGGCACCCGTTGGAATGGAACTGGGTGATATGTGGAAGGATGAGGCTGTCAAACATGGTTATGGGGAAGCGCTTTATAAAGAACAGCCTCGGGAGATGAAAGACTTCTCACCCCTCATTATGGAAGCCAAGGCAGCCGGGGCAGAGATACTGCTCACCGGTCCCACTACTCCCGAAGGAATTACGATGACCAAGCAGTTGAAGGAGCTCGATTACAATCCGAAATTCTATTTTGCATACCGGGCACCTGACCCCATGGCCTGGGGAAATGCTTTAAAGAAAGATGGTGACTATGTTGTTTTAGGTCCAGGCTGGTGTTCTGGGCTCAAATATCCTGGGGTTAATGAACTCAATGAAAGCCATATGAAGAAGTTCAATCGGCCAGCCGATGTGATCACAGGTCCGGCCTATGCCTGTGTTCAAGCGTTAGCCAATGCCATTGAAACAGCCGGAACCCTGGATAGGGCGAAGATCAGAGATGCCATCGCCTCTACAGATATGAAGACAGTTATCGGTCCTCTTAAGTTCCGGCCAGACGGAACAGGAATAGTTATCTTCTTCGGCGTCCAGTGGCAAAATGGGAAACAAGAAATCGTATTTCCGAAAGAGTATGCTACCGCCCCATTAGTTTACCCTATGCCTAAATGGTCGGAAAGGTAATACTTATCCTGGCAGCAGGAAACTACGCCTGCGTGCTGTAACGCCCGCCTGCACGAAGCTTTTCTGCGAAGGCAGGCACTTCGGCGTGCAAGCATGGCCTTGGGCCGTGAAGGAATACGCACTCGTGTGGCCGGCCTGTCCCGACATTAGACGGGGGATGTCGCCCCACATGGGCCTCGAACAGGGGACCAAGGGCTTTGCCCGTGGGGCTCCATTAGAAGCTGAAAAGTCGATCTTCTTTCATTGAAGCTCCCCCCTTTGGGCGGGGAGCTTCAATGTTAGTAATAGAAGGATTTTTTAGGTCACTATTTCTTTAATCTAACGAAAAACGGTCCAAGATGCCCCTATTAGAGATAGAGAAATTAACAAAATCCTTTGGAGGGTTGATGGCCCTCTGTGCAGTGAATTTTGAGATTTTTGAGGGTGAGATATTTGGTGTCATCGGTCCCAATGGATCAGGCAAAACCACTCTCTTTAATGTCATCACCGGTTTCATGAAGGCAAACTCAGGGAAAGTGACTTTTATGGAGGAAGATATTGCAGGCCTTCATCCCCATCAAATTTGTAGAAAAGGAATTTCCCGGATATTTCAATTGGTCAAGCCCTTTGCACAATTGACAGTCTTGCAAAATGTTATGGTGGGTGGGATGTATGGCAGAAATCCAGCATCCCATATGAAACAGGCCAGAGAAAAAGGTACAGAGATTCTCAATTTTGTCGGCTTGGGGAATAAGATAGAGGTCCTTGCCTCTCAACTTACCATGGCCGAGCGCAAGAGATTGGAACTATCAAGGGCCTTAGCCGCTCAACCTCAGTTGCTCTTGTTGGATGAGCTGATGGCTGGTCTGAACCCAGCTGAGACAGAGATCGCAATGGAGTTGGTGAAAAAGATAAGGGACTCAGGAATAACAGTGATCATGGTTGAACACATCATGAAAGCGGTCTTAGGGATATCTGACCGGATCATGGTGCTCAATGCTGGCATGAAGATTGCTGAAGGTTCACCTAAAGAGGTGGTGAACAATCAGCAGGTCATCGAGGCCTACTTGGGGAAATAACCCTATGTTGGAGATAGAGAGGATAAATGTCTCCTATGGAGACCTTCAAGCCCTTTGGGATGTCTCTTTTAGGATCGAAGAGAAAGAGATTGTGGCGCTCATCGGTCCTAATGGTGCAGGAAAAACGACCACACTCAAGACCATCTCCGGGTTGCTAAGGCCTTTTGCGGGGGAGATCAGATTTGAAGGTCTGGAAATGGACAGGATGCCGATCCATAAGAGAGTGGAGATGGGAATCAGCCTGGTTCCAGAAGGAAGAGGTCTTTTCCCAGGAATGAGTGTTTTAGAAAATTTAGAACTGGGGGCCTTCACAGCCAAAGGCCGCAGCTGTAAGGAAGAAACTCTTGAACAGGTTTATGAGCTGTTTCCCATCTTAAAGAATAGGAAGAAACAAGCGGCAGGGACTTTGAGCGGAGGGGAACAGCAGATGCTGGCCATTGGAAGGGGATTGATGTCCAAACCGAAACTTCTCCTCTTTGACGAACCCTCTTGGGGGCTCTCCCCTCTTTTGTCGAAGGTCATTTATGAGGTGATCGGTCAGATCAACAACTCTGGGGTGACCATTCTGCTGATCGAGCAGAACGTCCGTATGGCCTTGGAATTGGCCAATCGTGCTTATGTCGTTGAGAACGGACGTATTATGAAACAGGGTAACAGCCGGAATATGCTTGACGATAAGCATATCAAAGAAGCCTATTTGGGAACGGAAGCGGTCTGAGGGATTATAAATCATGAGTTTGCAAGTGTTCGCCCAGAGTTTAATTTTTGGCATCTTCGTAGGAGGCCTTTATGGGTTAGCTGCAGTAGGGCTTTCCCTCGTCTTCGGTGTGATGAAGATGTTGAACGTCGCCCACGGTGAGTTGCTGATGCTGGGAGGATATGTGACCTTCTGGTTCTTCTCCCTCTATCATATCGATCCTTTTCTCTCCCTCATTCCATCAGCGTTTGTTCTCTTCCTGATAGGGATGGGCCTTTACAAAGGCCTCTTCTCTCCACTCGCCAAACTTCATGAAGAGGTGAAGATAAAAAATTCCCTGCTCATCGGTTTTGGTCTCTCCTTAGTCTTTCACAACCTGGCCATTCGACTCTGGACTGCTGATGAAAGGAGTGTGAGCGTCTTCTATTCAGGATGGGGGTTCAGTTTATTTGGACTTCGTTTTCCCTTCATCCGTTTAGCAGGTTTGGTTTTGGCCACCATTGTCATTCTTGCTCTCCAGCAGTTTCTTACCAAAACCTATTTTGGTAAGGCCATCCGGGCGACCACAGAGAACTGGGAGTCTGCTGCTTTGATGGGGATCAATATCGAGAAGACCTCTATGATCTCTTTTGCTTTAGGGGCAACTTTGGCTGGGATGGCTGGCACCGTCGTGAGCGTAGGCTATGCCATTCATCCAGCCATGGGTTTGGAGTGGACCCTGAAGGCCCTCATCGTTGTAGTGTTAGCTGGATTGGGGAACATCGGAGGGGCCTTTGTCGCCGGGGTGCTATTAGGAGCCACCGAGTCGGTCAGTGCCCTGTTTGTGGGTCCCTACATGGAGGTGGTTGGTCTGGTGATCTTTCTCTTGGTATTAGAACTAAGACCTCAGGGATTGTTCGGTAAAAGAATTGGATAAGGAGGATAAGTTGTCCAGGCATAGAAATACCATTCTCTTAAGTATAGGGATTGTTATCTTTCTCGCCCTCGTCCCATTGTTGACGAAAAGAAATGACCTCATCAATTTAATGGTCCTTATCTTCTTATATATTTGCTTAGCCCAGAGTTGGAACATCCTTGCTGGATATACTGGGCAGGTGAGTTTAGGACATGCCGCTTTCTTTGGGCTGGGTGCTATCACCACTCGCATCTTATGGGTGTGGGGGACTCCATTCTTATTGGCTTTTCTAACCGGAGGAGTCATCGCTGTGGTCTTTGCTCTGATCATCGGCCATCCTGCTCTCCGCCTAAAAGGCATTTATTTCGCTATCGGTACCCTCGGATTGTCGCAAATACTGAAGATCACTATCGGCAATATCCTCCCTACGGTAGCTGATCTACCAGGCGACTACATCGCTACTTATACTCTTATCCCCCGTTATTACCTCTGTTTGATTTTAGCCGTCATCATAGTGGTTGTGGTCTATCTCATCAGCAGAGCTAGATTGGGACTGGGGATGATGGCTGTAAGGGAGGACGAAGAAGCGGCAAAAGCCGCAGGAGTCAATACTTTTAGACAAAAGATCATTGCCTTGACCATCAGCACCTTCTTCGCCGGATTGGCAGGGGGAGCCTTTGCCTTTTATCATGTCAGCTATTATCATGATCTCCCTTTCAACCCCATCTGGACGTTTGATTCTCTCCTGATCACTTTTGTTGGAGGAGTCGGCACCATTGTCGGTCCGATTATCGGGGCTTTCTTCTATGCGATTTTTAAAGAGTTATTCGTACGGACCTTTCCACAGCTCCATGTCTTCATCTTCGGCATCCTCTTCATTCTGGTGGTTTTGCTTCTGCCTGGAGGGCTGGTCGAAATGGCAGCGAGGGTCCGCAGACTTATTACAGCCAAGGATAAGAGCAACGGGTAGAGACGAAATGGGAAACTTACTGGAACAGCGAAGAAAACATGACATCCACCCCTAAGCGCCTCATTGCCTCTCGGTGAGCCTCAAAGGTGGATTCCAATTCAGCCTTCCATTTCAAAGAGAGCATCTTATTTTTTGGCAATTCCTCTTCAAGATCAGACAGCGCAGCACGCAGAGATTCTCCAATTCCATGAATAAGATCCTTCCACGGGACTTCTCCAGTAAATAAAATGGTCCCATCCTGATAGCTAAATTCGCCGCTGAATGGATCAAGAAAAGGATAGACATCCACTTTTTCTAAGAGGGACTTCTTGAATGCACCCAGAAATTTCCCTTTTTGAGAAATTTCATCGACCAACTTTTCCGCTTTAGAGAGGATTTCTTGGAGGATGAGGAGGAGCTCGCTCTGGTCTTCCACTCCTCCGCCTGCTGCCTTCTCTTCCCGGGCGTTTTTGCCCTGGCTCTTGTAGACATTAAAAATGGCCCCTTCCTTAATCGCATTCTCTACAAACGCGGAAATTGATTTTCGGCCAAAAACCGATGGGCCGGATGCCGGGGTAATGAACATCTCTGCCGGCTCTCCTTCTTGCAAGAAAAGCACACCAATGGCTTGATTTTCTTCCGTAAAGATCTCTATGAATCCATTATGTTTTTCTTCTTTCAATTTCAAAAGGAGTCGATCTAACCGGGTGAAATCCGTGGAGAGCCCTTTGAAGAGGATCTGGTGTTGGAGATTGCTGGCCACAATAGCTACTTGCTCTGGTAGCAAACGATAGATATTGAGGACCCCCTCCTTTTGTTTTGATAGGGATAGAAGGTATTGAATTGCCTCCGGACCGACCGTCCTTTTTGAACCATTTCTCGTCTTTGCCTCCGCATTGATGATCTTCCCGGAATCAATGAAAAGGAATCCTTTGTTTTCGGGGAAATCAATTTCGATAATCCCGCTAAAACCCTCCAGTTCTAAGGTCGATAAAAGGGCAGGGAAATCCGTATAGGTTGTCAATAAATTTTGATGCCTCACCTCTCCTTTTGGGATAATCATCGTCTCCCTTTTTTCTCCTTCTTGTCGAACTCAGGATCTCCCCCCTGTCTGAAAAAGAATAAAAATCCTCATTTTACCTCTTTTCTTTTCTGCAATCGTTCAATCGCTGCTTTTACACTCGTCTGCATCCTCTCAATGGATTCGGCAAGAGCACCGACCTCTCCTTTCCCCTTAATTTGGATAGGGGTATCTAATTCTCCCATGCTGATCTTATCGGCAACTTCAGAGAGATAACGGATCGGACGAACCACCGAACGGGAATAGAAGTAGATCACCATCAGCAGAACGACAAGGGTGACCATAATGACAAGATAAAATATCCGAATTTTAATATCATAGGCGTCCAAGTATCTTCCCTGGACCCACTTCATCCTCCCTTCAATGGCTTTTGAAGGCTTCGAAAATTCTTCGATGTAGGTGGTCGAGGCGACGATGAGGTCTATGTCTTTAACAGGAACTAAATACATGTATTTAGGACGAATCTTTCCGTCAGCATCTTTCCAGTCATAATAACCGAATGCCGGGCCTATTAAACTGGCCTCCAGGATCTTCCAGAAAGCAGGAAGCTTCGGGGCGAGATCATGTAAGTCCGTCCCCACAATCTGGGGGTTCACATGGAAGTAGTTAATGCCCTTATTATCATGGACAGCCGTATAACCTGTTTCTCCAACTTTTTGAACAGCAATTGATTTAAGCTCCGGGTCTTTGAGGATGTCTTCTCTTTTCATTTTGGGACGCGATTTAAAAAAAATTTCAATCTGTTTTGCGACATCGATGGCTTTCTCTTTAATGACCTTCTCGCCCAGTCGATTCAAAGAGGACTTCGACTCATTCACAGAAATCATACTCAACTCTTTTAGCACCTCAGATCCGATATCTTTGATGCTCGTAAACCGCGTTCCCCTGAAATCCCAACTATAAAAGACAAAACTCCAGAGGATCAAGAAGGTTAATAGAATCGGAATAAAAATCCCTAATAATAGTTTCGGTAATAGACCTATGCCGCTTTTCTTCATCTTTGCCATTGGGACTCCTCCTTTTTAAAATTTGAGATCTAACCCCAAAAAAAAGAGTAAACTTGTCCGTCCGTTCCAACCCACTTATTTTGAGATTTTCCCATTCTCACCTCATCCTTTATTTTCCGGTAGAGAAAGATTCCATCATCGCCTTTTTAAACTGATTTTTCTTCTGTTCGTTGGGGATTTCCTCCCCCACTGCTTCAATAAAAGATAACGCTTGAACCTCCGGAAGGGAGCCCTTGGTCTTTCCAAACTCATTGATTTTATCCTCAATGATGAAAGGGGCCACCGGACCCATAACCTTTTTTAATTCGAACTCCATCACCTCAAAAAAGTCCTCCCCAACATTTTTTTTATCCGTATAACTACTTTCCCCTGCCTTCTCCAGCAAACCTGCTTGGACCAATTGATAGATTTTCTTCGATGTTTTAAACTCATCCCATCCAAGCGTTCCGGCAATTTCTGAGATCGTCCTGTTTCCGTCGGTCAACGCTAACACATTCCATTGCTCTCCTTTGATATTCCTATCCTTTGAATCATTCTGAAGGGAGAGATGAAAGAGGTCGTTGGAAGAGTGCACTACTTTTCTAATCCTTTCCCATTCTTGTTTTCTGTAAGACCAGTTAAGCAGCAAGTTCTCGGTAGGAATGGGGATGGTCCTTTCTCGAGGAGTAGCATCCGGCTCAAATGCGGCCTTACCACCCGTCCAACCCATGATGGTCAAAAAGGCCTCTTCTCCAAATGAATCGGCGGTTTTGGCATGAACGATATTTCCGGCTTCTAAAAAGATCTCTCCATCCTCTTTCCCTTTGATCGTTAATATTCCGGTTTTTTTCCCAGTCAATAGGGGTTTTAAGAGATCAAAGAATTTAGCCTCGGAAAGGTCTCCAAGAAATATTTCAGGCATAATAATACCCTAATTTCATTATTGGAAATATTGTTAGCAAAATAGATGCCAAAATTTGACACAGATTTTAATTCAAAAAGTTTATTTTCAATCTATTGAAAATTAACGTGTTTTTTAATTTCTAATTCGTAATAAAAAATCCTTACAAATCCAAAGGAACAGTAGATGGTTAATATTTTTCCACTCTATTAACATTTCTTGTCCAAAACCCAAGGGGGTCATGCTTCCTTATGATTCGAATTTCGGACCGAGTAGGGGGTTTCGTTTTTTCGATTCTTTGTGGTAATCTCAAATTCCAGCCGGTATTTTCAAGAACCCCTTCCGCAGTCACTCCAGGGTGAATAGAATCGAGAACCATCTCTTTCGTCTCAGAATCGAATCGCAAAATCCCTTTGGTCGTAATCACAGCACAAGGACCTCCACCTCTTAATCCGTTTCTCTTTCTCCAATCTCCTCCATTTCCAAAACCAGGCGAGGTGATATAGGTCACCCTCTCAAGAAAGCGGCGTTTCTCATGGTTCATGATTATAACCAGTCTTTTAGAAAGCGACGCAATATCACTCCCTCCACCACTCCCAGGGAGTCGAACCTGGACATTTTCTCTGCCGCCAATATAGGTCGTATTGAGATTCCCGAAGCGATCCACTTCAGCCCCTCCAATAAAACCCAAACTCACCCTTCCATTCTGTAAGAGGGACATGATGTCGATCATTGAAGTGGCCCAGATCGCCCCCTCCGTGTTGGCGGGATCACCCATCGTGTAGAGGGGAGCGCCGGCCGGCTTGTCTCTTAAGATTCCATTTTCAAAGATTCCAACGGCGTGGGGAGCATGGGTAGACTTTGCCAGTTGAAAAGCCAAGAGTGGAAGTCTCATTCCCACAAAGACAACGTCATCCTCGCGGATTTCCCGCGCACCCGCAACCACCATTAATTCCTGTAGGGTATAATCCATCGCCATACAATTTCTTTCGCCTTCTTCTGGAGGAGATCCTCAAATTACTCGAGCACAGCCAAATCCGAAACACGAAATCCGAATTTCGAAACAAATCCAAATGTTCAAAATACAAAAAGTTTTCGTTTCGGAAATTTAATAATTTGAATTTATGATTTGTTTCGTGCTTCGATATTCGAATTTCGGATTTTATTAATATCCATATTCCACCGGCATTGATTTTCTGTGACGCTTCATCAAAAGGGATCTTATTTTCCCCCCGCCCACAACTTTGAGGTATTCTTCCCTGTCCCTTACCCCCAGGACCCAATTCCCAAGCCATTTCAGGTATCCATCTCTTTCCCTCGATTCATGGTGGTAGTGGATATATTTTTCATGGTCTCGATTATAATAGCCTTGTACGGGTGATGGGTGTGCTCCCCACGGCTCTAGGATCACAGCATGGACTAAAAATCCGGGGATAAGCGTTCGGTTTGGATCTCTCTGAATCACTTTTTTACTGACCACCTCCTCCACCACCACAATCACTTTCCGGGCTGCCAAAGCTGCCTCTTTGGTCACTCCGCTTCCACCCCAGAAATGGGTATTTCCTTCCTCATCCGCCCTCTGAGCTTGAAGGATCGCCACATCAGGTTTCAGTGCAGGAACTAAGGCCAATCTTTCTTTCGTATAAGGGCATTCCATCTCCTTAAAGGGGTGCTCCCCTGACACCATTCCTGTCCCTAAAAGACTCTTCGTTGGAATGAAAGGAATGCCAATGGCTCCCGCATGAAGAGCTAAAGAAACGGTAAAGTTCGTGTGATCTTCGACCTCGATCTTTCTCGGAACTCCTCCCTCAACCGCCCTTCGCATGTTATAACCCACACCCATGATCACATTTCCCACCCAGGCGGCAACCACCTTTTTCACACAGCCAGAACCGATCAATTGATCAAAGAGCATATCAGAGATCGGACCGATGAGGGTAAGATCTTTTTTCCCTTGACGGATGATTTCATGCCCCGCGGCGAACGGGATCGCCGCTTCCAATGCCGTTCCCATAGCGATAGAGTCACCATCTTCGATGAACTGAGATACCGCCTCCTTCATTGAAAAGATCTTCTGGGTCAATATCCCTCCTCCATCTGGGTTAGAACGTAACTCTTTAAATCTTTCTTCCCACTTTACTAAAAGGAAAATGTGAAAAAATAGCCCAGGGCCGCCGAGTTGGGCGGGGATATGAGGCGGATTTCCGGGAAGCCGCCGTCAGGCGGGAATCTTCCCAAAGTTTTACAGCGGTACATCTTCCCGTTAACTACCCTCGATGAAAAACTTAAATATTCGTCGCTAATTGCAGAGCCTTATTACCTCTCCCTTAAAAACGACCGCAATTGTAAAACTTTGAAGATATCCTTGCCCAACCTCCACCTGAATAATTTCGCAGCTTCAGGGGGAGAGAGGGAATTATCAAGGATTCTTGACGCGGATGGAATCGATCACCCCTATGAAGCTTTTCTGGAAGGCCTCATAGGTCTTCTTCTCGTTTCCTGAGATCGATTCTCTGTTCCACTTATCCCCTTCTTCAGAAATTTTAAACCCAAAAGCATTGGCCGCTTTTGAATATCGGATAAAAACAGCGTGTTCCCCCTGGTAGATGAAGAGGGATTGGCCCTGAAGTGCCCAGAGGTTTGGGATGACGATCCCTTTTTTCACAATGGGTTGGAGTGATGGAGCATCGGGGTTCCATGCCATCAATTGAATCAGATAATCGATGACCAACTCTCCCTTCTTTATTTTGTCTTTCAGGTACATTCTTTTGTCTGTATAGGGTTTGAGTGGAGGGGCAACGATGGGCCCTGCTTGAGGATTGGTCTTATCCGCTATTTGAACGATGAACATTTCCTCAATCTGCTTATTCTTTTCTTTAGCAACAAAATAGACCCGGGTGACGGAACTTTCAGTCGGGTTTTCTTGGGAATAGAAATGGATCAATTGAAATTCTGAGGGCAACATCAAGGTGAAGGGTGGTTTCTGGAAAATCAATTTCTTTCCCTGAATTTCCAAGTCCTTCCCGTCAGCAGGGGCAATGCTCCATGCGATCAAAATCAAGCCGATCAAAAGGATAATGATTTTTTTCATGGGTCCTTTCTCTCCAACAAACGAACAAATTTCAATGGCCAACGGACACGCAACACGGACACGGTCACGTTATTTTCCTAAAAGTCCCCCTTCTTTTTGATTCAATTCCAATAAAGGTCCATTGGAAAAACTGATCTGGGCATTGATTGCGTCTCTTTGGAAAATGATCAAACTTTTATCCTCCCATGACCAATGATCCACATCCTTTTGGGAAAAAGTAGGCTTTTTGAACCTTTGAATCAAATCATTCTTTGCCTCCTCATAACCTTTGAGATCGCTAAATGTCACATCAACTCGATAAAGTTTTTTTGACTTTGGAGTGAAGAAGTAACTTAAGATGGCAGGATGATCCAAATAGGCCCCAAAGGCATAGAGCGCATGAGGAACCTCTCCAGTACGATCTTGAAACCACTTATTCCCGTCCATTTCAATGGCGCGCTTGCATTCCTCAACAAAAGCACCCCATTTTGCGCTCATGAATCCTTCCAATCTGCCAGGCGGTTCAATGGTCACTCGGAGTGGAACTGCACAACCTATGAGGAGGGTGAATACGAAAAAAGGCAAAAATATCATTTTTATAAAAACCTTCAAATCCATTTGAACCTCCTTTATCCGTACCCCTGAGAAATTTTTAAATAATTAAATTCAATATATCAAAAAGAGAGAGACTTTAGAAGTGAAATGTCTTAAGGTTAGAAAGTAATATGACAATGAGAGAGGAAAGCCTTGCTTCTTTTCTTTATTCTCCTTGCTCAGGTCTTTTGGGCTAATTAAGATAAATACCACAAAATCAAGCGCAAAGGACAAATATGCTTAGAATTAAACAAAACAAAATTCTAATCTTGTAATCTCCTTTTCTCGGGCCTGCAATGAGCAGATAACGTTTAACGCCAAAGGGTTGAACGATTTTAATGCATGGCCACTATTTAGAGTTTGTTTATAAATTCGGTTTGTTCGTCATACCCGCGAAGGCGGGTATCCAGAACGTATTAAAAAGACTGGATTCCCGTTTTCACGGGAATGACAAAAAAAGACGATTACGGCATTTATGGACAGATACTATTAAGATAGGAAATTACTAAACCATGAGGGAAAAGTCAAGCCTATCGCCTATCGTCTCATGATGGATATGAGAAAAAAATAGGCGGGATAAGAATGTCCCGCCTATCGCTCCATAATCCCCCGTCCCCCTTTAGTAAAGGGGAACGATTTTTAATTACTTCTTTTTTGTGAGCAGCTCTTTCAATTTAGCTCCTACTTGAGGACTTTTTCCCAAGATATCTTTCCACCCCTCCTCGTAGGCAACCTTTAGAAATTTTTCCTTTTCTGCCGGAGGCAGGTCGATAACCTGGATACCATCCTTAAGGAGTACGGGGCGTTCCTTTTTTGCAAGGTCGTCAAAATAAGCAACTACACTTTTCTCAGCTTCTACGGCTGCTTCAGCGAGCAGGTCTCTTAGCTTTTGAGGCAGATTATTCCATGTCTTCAAGTTTACGAGAAGCGGATTCGGAACATTGTAAAACCCTGGGTCTACAATATATTTCGTCTGCTTTTGCCATCCCCAGTCACCAATCCCAACGGATGGCCAGCAATAACCGTCGACAACGTTCCTTTCAAGGGCGACATATACTTCCGTGGGAGGTATCACAACAGGGTTCCCGCCAAGTCCTTTTATCACTTGAAGGTACATGGGGGAGACGCGAATATTGAGCCCCTTGAGGTCAGCACTCTTAATGGGTTTTTTAAGGTAGAGGTGGAATTTTGTACCCAGGCCAAGTCTTGCTAGGTAATAGATCCCGATCTTTTCGTGGAGGTCGTTCAGATAAGACCAAGCACCGGCTGCTCTTTCTTCGGAAGGTGTAAAATCAGATAGTTTGAGGGCATCTACTTCAGGTAAGACCGATAGATAGTAGGCATTGGTGGTGAATACCATATCAACCATACCACGTTGTAAAGCCTGAACCTGATCCGGTGTTTTGACCGCTTCTGGTCCTCCGATGTACTGTATCTTCAGTTCCCCGGGATATTTTTTTGCAACCATCTGCTCCACCAGGTCTGTGAATGTTGCAAAGGCCTTGTACTCACTGGCTGTCTTCGGCCATGCGGTAACTGCTTTCAGAGTAAATGTTTCAGCTTTAGCAAGCCCATATTGAGTAACTAATACCGTAAATGCGAAAAACACTACAAAAAACGTAAAACCTAATCTCTTTTCCATGGTTAACCTCCTTGCTTTGTCTTTATTGTTTTACACCTTTTAGATATTCTTTCATCCCCCCTTCCTTAGTTTCACTTCATTCCCATAAGCCTTGGCATAACAGTTGCTAAAATTGGCATTGCTAACACAAGGGCAATACATAGCATATCTACGATTACATAGGGAGTGACTGCCCTCCAGATATCAGCCATCGTTATCTCTGGGGGAGCGACACCTTTCATCACGAAGAGCGTAACGCCAAAGGGAGGGGTAATCAAACCTGTCTCCAGAGCGATAAGCATCAGTACGCCGAACCAGACTGTGTTATAACCGAAGGCATTGACGACAGGCATGTATATAGGTATTGTGATCATCATAATTGCAACCGTTTCCATGAAACAACCCATAATAAGGACGACGACCAGCATGCCGATGAGTATCACTATCGGTGGAATGGTGAGGCTGGTAATAAAGCTCGTCATGCCTGCAGCAGCACCGGTAAAGGCTAATATTTCACCGTATGTGCTTGAGACAATAATAATCATGAATATCATTACCGTCACTTTCACGGTACCCATGACCGACTTCTTGAGTATTTCCCAATTTAAACGCCTGTAAATAAGGGCTAAGATAAATGACCCCAATGTCCCTGTTGCAGCTGCTTCCGTAGGGGTTGCTACGCCCAGAAATATGAGACCTATTACCATAAAGATGATGAAGCCGAGGGGTAAAAGGTATTGTACGGTGGCCATCACCTTTTCTTTCAAAGGGATATGGGGCACATCATACATAGGCGCCTCTTCAGGTTTGATGCGCAACCATAATACGACGTAGATGAAGTAGAGAGCAGACATGATCAAGCCCGGCACTATGCCGGCAATAAGAAGTTGCCCTACATCGATATTTGCAAGGCTTGCGAGAACCACGGTAAGTGCATTGGGAGGAATAAGTGCATCAACTGTACCTACTCCCATAAGTGGACCGAGACTCATGTTCTTGCTGTAGCCTCTTTTCAGCATGTCAGGAAGCAGGATGGTGCCAAGGAGGGCGCATGTCGCAATCGTGGAGCCGCTCAAAGCACCGATGATAACACCCATAATAATAGCCAGGATAGAGAGTCTGCCCCGAAGCTTGCCAAGCCATTTATCAAGCACATTCACAGCATTAAGCCCAAGACCCGAATGGAATATCAATTCACCCATAAGAATGAAAAAGGGTACGGGGAGCAGAGTGAAGGTCGTAATGGAAGTGAAAGCTCCTGTCACTACCCCAACCAGGCCTGGTATCCCCCCCAGGAAGAAATAGGCCGCAACCATATTGACAACGAGAAAGGCAAAGGCAACGGGCAGGTTGGTGAGAAGCAGGAACACCATCCCCCCAAAGAGCAAGCTAATGATCAGCCACCATTCCATAGGTCACTCAGAAAATAAAAGTTTTGTCTCAGGGCAAGGGTAAAGAGGCCCGTTTCGTCATTTGGCTACGTTGTTGGTCTTAAGAACTTCACGTAACCCTCCACCCTTAAACCAAACGAGCTTCGTAGCCGTAACCCTAACCTAAAAACTCGAAGAATTTTCATGGTTCGCGGGTGACGTTTCCGTCATAAAACATTACCTTTCCGTCCTAATGTTGATAAGTTTGCTCCACGCCATCCTGAAGAACTGGATGGTAAGGAGGATGCTACCTATGGGGATGATGATGAAAACAGCCGATTTCGGAACAGTCACTGCCCTGACATCCGTTACCCTATTTATAATGCAGTCTAACGTATAGAGAACTGCAAAATAGAACATCATGGCGCAGGTAAGTCCGCCGATGACATACAGGATACAATCGAGATAGTGCTTCGTTTTCTCATTGAGATGAGTGTATATGACATCGGTAGTGATATGCCCTCTCTCTCTCAAAAGCCAGGTTGTTGCAAGGAAAACGATCCACAACAGGGCATATTCAGTTGTCTGCATGATCCATATGGTCGTCTTGGTGAACAAGAATCGCATGCCGATGGTGTAGCAGACAGCAACCGTTATAAAGACCAGTATCGTCCCGGCCAAGCCTGCCATAACGCTTAAAAGCTTATCAAAAAACCTCCAGAATCCTTTCTTCGAAAATTCCATTTATACCCTGCCTCAAATCCCCTCCCACCCCCCTTTACTAAAGGGGGGAGAGGGGGGATTATATCATTCGCCTCTTGAACGCGAATGACCTGCTCTCTGCTTCAATCTCTCCCACTCCTCATCCGCATCCATTTGAATCTGTCTGATCTGCTCTTCCTTCAAGTGTCTGAATCTTCCCTGTTTTAGGAGATACTCTTGGACAGGGAGATGGCGTGGCTCACGATTGATCGTATATCTCTTCCCATCCTCCACCTCGTAAAGAGGGAAAACATTCGTTTCTACTGCAAGGATGGACAACTCAGGGGAAATGTCTGACGGTGTCCTCCAGCCTGTTGGGCAAGGGACAAGCATATGAATGAATTTTGTCCCTCGGATACTTTTTGCTTTGGTGATCTTCTGCTGAAGATCACGGGGGAAACCGATGGTGGCTGTGGCCGAATAGGGATTATAATGGGCGGCCATGATCTCCATGATGTTTTTCTTCCGGTGGGGGTTCCCTTCAGGGGTCGTTCCTGTCCAGGCATAGGAAGGGGTTGCGGAGCTCACCTGAATCCCGGTGTTCATGTAGGCTTCGTTGTCCAGGCAGACATAAATGATATCATCGTTGTTTTTTGCCACTCCGGAAAGAGACTGTAACCCGATATCGAACGTTCCGCCATCTCCTGCAAAGGCTAAGACTTGGATGTCATTCTTCCCTTGTATCTTAAGACCATTGGCTATCCCCGCGGCAGTGGGCGCTGCGATTTCAAAAGCAGAATGAAAGGTCGGAACACCATAGGAAGTGTTAGGATACACACCCCCAATCGCTCCTTCGCAGGATGGAACGATCACGGCGATGGTTCGTGGTCCCATGGCTTGAAGCACGAGTTTCATACCGATCGCAAGGCCACAACCAGCACAAGCTGCATGACCAGGTCTCAGATAATTTGGCCCCAGCTCTTGAAAGACCATATGAATTCTCCTTCATTTCTTACGGTATTGGCAAACAAACCACTTTAAATCCCAAACTCCAAGCTCCAAATTTCAAACAAACCTCAAATTCCAATTTCAAATGTCCGAAACATTTCTAATTGTGGAAACCCCACGGGCAGAGCCCGTGGCACCTGTTTCCAGTTATTAGGTTTGAGATTTTAGATTTCAGTCCCGCCAAAGGCGGGATTTCAATCCGCAATCCGAAATCCGAAATCTGAAATTTAGGAATCTTCCATGATCCAGATCGGTGTATCAATAGGTTCTGTTTTCTTCATCACATCAAGGACAATTTTTTCGACAACCTCAGGAGTCACATCTGTGCCTCCAATTCCAGCAATATAACTGTAGATAAGAGGATGGTCAGAAGAATGAACCAGAGCTGCTCTCAATTCCTGACAGAATATTCCGCCGCCACCCAAAGATATATTTCGATCAATCACAGCAATCTTTCTCTTTCCTCTAAGCACCTGCTGTAAGGCTTCGACTGGGAAAGGTCTGAAAAGACGTAATTTAAGTAGCCCAATTCGATGCCCTTCCTCACGAAGGGCTCTGACGGCAACCCTTGCTGTACTCGTGATTGACCCTGCCGTCACCATCACCGTTTCAGCATCGTCCACCATGAAAGGCTCTACAATCCCATATCCTCTTCCGAACTCTTTTTTAAATTCTTGATCTACCCGGGTCGCAATCTCTTTAGCCGAATCCATAGAACCCTGGGCCATATGCTTATACTTCCGGTATAATTCCGATGAAACCACAGGGACGAAAAATCCAGGTTTGTCAATATCGAACTTATGGGGAAGATCAAGAGGGGGAAGGAACCGATCGACCTGCTCCTGCTCGGGGAGATCAACCACCTCCATGAAGTGGGAGACGAAGAAAGCCTCCAGAGAGAGCATCGCTGGAAGGTAAACCTGTTCCGCAATTTTATAAGACTGAATGACAGTATCGAGAGCCTCCTGGCCATTTTCGCAGTAGAATTGAATCCATCCCGTATCTCTTTGAGAAAGGCTATCTAACTGATCCGCCCAGAACCCCCATGGTGCGGCTAAGAGTCGATTGACATTGGCCATCACCACTGGAGTGCGGCATCCCGCTGCAAAATGAAGCATCTCATGCATAAGGGCAAGGCCTTGAGAGGATGTGGCTGTGAATGTCCTGACACCAGTCAAGGAGGCCGCAATACAAGACGCCATGGCTGAGTGTTCAGACTCTGTCCGCATCATGATCCCTTTAAGTTCACCGGATGCCTCCCATTCAGAGAGTTTTTCATAGATGGGTGTTTGAGGCGTAATTGGATAGGCTGCAATTAAAGGAGTCCGACACAACTTAACAGCATGAGCGACCGCATGATTACCCGTAATGAATTCTCTCATAGCAGTTCCCTTATTCATAGCCAGTCGACCGTAGCATGGCTGGCGCAAGTTCCATCCAATCTTCTAACAGCTCATTGCAAAATTAGCACTGCAAAATTAGCAATTAGCAATCAAAAGCAGAAGTTCTTTCATTGATAACTTAACACTGCTAACTTTACATTTTGCATTGATTTTTTACAAACCCTCCTTCATCTCTACGACATATCTCGGACAGACCTTTGCGCAGGTTCCACAACCTTTGCAGTGCTCAAGGTCAACAGTTTTTGTCTGATGCAAAGGATCGAGCAGGATCACCCCTTCAGGACAAAAGAAATAGCAATTATAACAATAATTACATGTCCCACAGGAAAAGCACCTCGATGCAGAAATCTTAGCTTCATCCGAGGTAAAACCCATATTCACCTCTGAGAAACTTCTGAGTGCTTTATTCCGATCCAACTTACGCATTTCCACCCTTTTGCTATGTTCGAAGTAGAGAGTGTTGATTTGCTGATAGGAAATGATGCTCTTCGGTTCTGACCATTCCCCCTCATTTCTACCTGAAATATAGGCCTCCATCGAAACAGAGCCTTTATTTCCAACCTTAATCTTAGAAAAGACCTTATCCAAAGACTCTCCCCTCAGACGAAGGTCAATGGAAATGGCAGCCCTTTTCCCTGAAGAGATAGCAGTCACAATAGTTCGAGGCTGGTCAACGGCATCTCCCCCTGAAAAAATCTTGTGAAAGGGATTCACATCAATCAGACCATTCTTAATTAGATCCTGAGGGATCCATGAGGGATCAACACGTTCACCAACAGCTGTGATGAGATGGTCCGTTTCCAAAGTGAGAAATTTCCCCTTGATAGGAATTGCTTTGGGTCTGTTGCTCTGATCCAGACCGCTCAGCTTCATTCGTTGGAATTTCACCGCCAGCCTTTTATTCTTGAGCAAACCTATCTTTATAGGCTGAATCAAAAATTCAAATCGTGCTCCTTCTTCCTCAGCCTCAACGATTTCGTCTTGAATGGCTGGCATCTCCCCTCTGGTTCTACGATAAGCGACCGTAACTTTGGAACCGAGACGCAATACTGACCGAGCAACATCCATGGCTGTATTGCCTCCTCCGATCACAATGGTCTCTTTTTCTAATGTGGCTTTATCTTTTGAATTAATACCTTTCAAAAAATCTCCACCCCTCAAGACCCGTTTCAAATCTTCTCCTTCAATGGAAAGTGGTACACTCAGCCCGGCCCCGGAAGAGAGAAAAACGGCATCATACCGTTTCAGTTCGTCAAAAGAAAGGGCTTTCCCCACTTGGATACCTGTCTTGATTTGGATGGGCAGATGGAATATCCTTTGAATCTCTCTTTTTAACACCGATTTGGGGAGGCGATATTCGGGAATCCCCCAACGCATGACGCCCCCGGGTTCCTTTTTGGCCTCAAAAATCGTCACCTGATGACCTATAAGAGCAAGAAAATAAGCACAGGAAAGTCCTGCCGGACCTGCCCCCACGATGGCAACCTTTTTTGAATCCTTATTCCACATGGGTTTGAGATCGGGAAGATGATTCGATGCCGCATGAGATACATATCGTTCCATGGCATGGATGGAAACAGATTCATCGTAATCAGCCCGATTACAGTCAGCCTCACACGGGTGAAAACAAACCCTTCCGCATATCCCTGGAAAAGGATTTTCTTTCAGGATAGTCAGAAGGGCCTCATCGGGCTTGCCTTCATTTGCTAAGTAAAGGAATTGAGGAATATTGATTCCTGCGGGACATGCTTCCTGACAGCGAGCTGTCATAAACGCCGTTTCAGGTTTTTGAAAACCCCACTTTCCGGTTTCGATAACCTCCGTACTTCCATAAGAGATGGGAATGACAAACTCAGATGAAAAATCACATTTAATTTCCATGTTCGGTTGATCCCTCTATCTCACTACAATTCAGACACTGGACTTCAGACTTTAGACATCAGACTGTTCTGTATGGTAAAGTAACCCTTGCAGTTTCCTCAAATCTGCTCGGAATCGAGTCGTACCGACTTATCGTGTTCGTGTTCCGTGTCCGCTTTTTATATATTGCTTTCTGCCTCTGCTTTCTGCCTGCTATTTCTCCCGATCCCCCTATCACCCCATCTCCCCATTATCTTTATGCAGTTTCTGGTCACTTCCGCTCTTCGTTCTAATGTCTGATGTCTAAGGTCTATGGTCTGAATTACGATCCTATCTCAAAGACCTTCGCCCGGTCGTAAGCTTCTTTGACAGCCTCAATATTGAGCTCTCTTTTTGCAGGCACCATTCTCTTCACCGCTTCGATTAATGACTCCATCTTGACCCCATGGGTCAAACGAATATAGGCACCCAGCATGGCCGTATTAAAGGTCCCTCCCAAACCCACCTTTCTGGCAATCGGGCCAGCATCGATCAGACCAATTTTAAATCTTCTCAAGTTCTTAAAAAACTCGATTTCTTGATTCGAGTTGATCAGGATCATTCCACTGGGTTTGAGTTCTTGAAATATTTCTTTTTCATCGGTCAAAGACAGGTCAAAGATAATCATCTGATCGGGATGCTTTATCTGACATTTCAAAAGGATAGGTTCCTGATCGACGCGTAAAAATCCGACCACTGGAGCACCACGGCGTTCTCCCCCAAAGAGTGAAAAGCATTGGGGGTATTTACCTTCTAAGAAAAAGGCCCTTCCCAAAATTTCTGAAGCGATGACCGCTCCTTGTCCACCACGACCCTTAAATTTGATCTCGATCATTTATTATCCTTAATTTTGAATGACCTCCCCTCACCCCATCCCTCTCCCCTCGGGAGGCTGTGTCGTAATTCAAAGTGGGACCATTTAAGGTCGCTACGGAACAGACAGGCGGGTGAGAAGTTTTAGAGCGGCACCTTTGAATGATCATCCACAGAGGCCTCAATACCCAGAAAAGATTGCTGTTTCACTGAGAAGGACAATTGCCCATAAAAATGAAATGACCGCATTCGAAAGCTCTCGAACCCGTTTGTCTGGTCTGACCGCCAGTCCCTCCACCAATTACGACACAGTCTCCGGGGGAGAGGGGAAGGGTGAGGGGACCCAAAACTATTCCTCTGTTTTTGTTACCTCTTTAAAGGCGTATCTCAATATATCTTTCTTTGATTGTTCAAGGTGGCACTTTATTGCCCTGTTCACTTCTTCTAAATCACCCTTTTCAATCGCTTCAAGTATGCCTTTGTGGCCCTGGATCGCCCTTAAGACATTATCTATTAAATAAATGCTTTGAATTCTGTACCTCAACATATGTCGCCTTAATGTCTGCCCCAATTCCTGTAGGCGTTTGCTTCCACTAAACCTCGCGATAATCTCATGAAATTGAGCGTCCAATTCCACAAAAGCCTTTGGATCTCCTTGTGCAGCCTTTTCTTCTGAGATTGAAATGTTCTTTTTTAAATCCTCAACGAGTTTTTGAGGAGCCTTTTCCATGGCCCAGCGGGCTCCCACTCCCTCTATTGCCGCCCTGATCTCACATATCTCCTCAACTTCCTGCTCACCAATGGGTTTGACCACATATCCTACCCTTGGTATGGATTCGATGAGGCCTTCAAGTTCCAGGCTGTGGAGCGCTTCTCTGACCGGCGTTCGGGATGTTCCAATTTCATTTGCGATTTTAGTTTCTATTAGATGCTGATAAGGGGGAATCTCTCCACTCAAGAGCTGCTCACGAAGGTGATCATAAATCTTCTGACGTATTGATTTAGTATTCTTAATAATTAGTCTTCGCATTTGATGGAGTACTGTACCCCAGTTTAGTGGACCTGTCAAGGTAAAATTTTATAGCCTAACTTATTGTAGAAATAAGCTTTTTAAAAATTCCAATAAAGAAAGAATATAGTCATATAATGGATAAAATTATAATGATTGTTTCTTCTTAAAGTAAATGTTAACATTTTTTTAGGTCATCTTTAAATCAAAGCAGGAAGGAGATTTCGGATTGCCCCCCTATGTAAATTATAACCAAGAAAAGTTATATTTCACCCTTCCTAAGGGGTGGAATTCAATTTCAGCTCAGGATACCCCCCCCATCTTTGGAGTGAGTGATCCAATTCAAGAAATCAGAAGGGCCTTAGACCATCCCATTGGATCATCAAAGATTGAAGAACTGGCCCGTCCCGGTATGGAAGTCGTTTTACTGTTTGACGATCTTCAGCGTCCAACGCCGGTTCACCTGGCCTTGCCCGAGATTCTGAATCGACTTAATCACTCTGGCATCCCAGACAATCGAATCAGTGGAATCTGTTCCTTAGGCACACATCCTATCCCCACCTTAGAGCAATTAAAAAAGAAAGTGGGGGAAGAAGTTTTTTCTCGCTTGCAGGGTCGCATTTTTTCTCACAATCCACGCGCTTCGGACAATGTGATTATTGGAAAGACCCACCGGGGGACATTGGTGGAAGTCAACCGGCGTGTCGCATTCTCCGATTTGATCATCGGTGTGGGAGAATGTATGCCTCATCCTATTGCCGGATACGGCGGGGGACACAAAATTATCATGCCCGGGGTGTGCTCGTATCGCTCTGTCGCTGACCACCATTTTACTTGGATGCGCCATCGAAACAGCAGAGTAAACCTGATGGATGGGAATCCCTTTTATGAAGAGATCATTGACGCTGGACGCCTTTCAAGGTTGGCATTTAAACTTGACTTCATCATTAACGAAAAGAAGGAGATCATCCGAGCCTTTGCAGGAGATCCTGTCGCAGAACATAGAGAAGCCTCCAATTATGCGGCCTTTCTCTATTTGATCCCGCTGCCGAAACTTGCTGATGTGACCATTACTTCAGCTTTTCCATTAGAAATAGGAGTGCAGGCCACGAAGGCTTTGACCATGGCTGGCTTCTGTACACGATCCGGAGGAGCAATCATCTGGGTTGCACCACAAAAAGAAGCAGGGCCGATCATGCCATTGATCAAGGAGATGGGAAGCTCGGAAAGTGCCGGTGATTTTCATCGCCGGTTGATTGAGGGGAACATTCCTGACCATCTCAAATCTTTTGGAATTTCATATATCATGCAGGTCGTCTACTTTAAGGAGCTGGCCGAAAAATTTACTGTCATCCATGTCACCGAGGGGCTTTCACCAGAACAAGTGAAGATGATGAAATTCTTATATTCCCCGAATATTCAGGAGGCGATCGATCGAGTTTTTGAAAAGATACCACAGGCCGATGTAGCGATCTTTCCATCAGGAGGCAATATCATTCCAGAAGTAAAATGAAGCCCCACGGGCTAAAGTCCTGGCTCCTCCACACGCTTCGTAGGGCGGAACCCTCCGAAGCATACCCCACTTCGCTCTTTTGGAGCTTCGAGTTAGACAAAAGACACTCTGCATTCATCCACGCTCTTAGAGACCTTACCTTTGTGCATAGGAGGGTAAAAGAAGGCACATCTCGCCTTTCTTCCCACCTAATGTTTCAGATAACCTGTTGGAATTAAGTGCAGCGCAATTCCAGTCAGCGTTCATCTCTTTATTGGGCCTTTAGTCTCTCCCAGAACATTCTGGGAGAAACGATTTCCATATCCCCTATCCTTTTCAAGCCAAGAAGCTCTTTATCCCCAGTAATAAAGAAAGCAGCCTTCCCGTTCAAGGCGCATGATAAAATGGTCAGATCATCTTTGTCTTGAATTTCAATATTCGGGAGAGCGGAAGAGGTTGAAAAATGGGATTCCTCTTGAAGGACTTCCACTAATTCGGAGACCAAATCTTCAGGTGCACCAAGCTTTTTACAAAGGCCTTTCTTCAGCTCCTTAATCAGAGAATCCGAGATAACCAACTCGTGATGAATCAGGATTTCTCTCAGTACATCCGCACATAGACCTCTGGTAGCCACCGCACTGACGACTACATTCGTATCAACGAATATCCTCATGAGATCTTAGAGAAAATATCCTCATCGGTCAGAAAACCCCGCGCTTCAGCAAAAGGCAAGATCCTTTTTCTTATCTCCTCAAATTGCTCAAGCCGTAGTTGACGTCGTAAGGCTTCCCGAGCAATCTCGCTTCGATTTTTCCTGGAACGCTTGCTTGTTTTCATCAGCAGGTTATCGAGATCCTTATCCAATCTGATTGTTAACGTTGCTGTTTTCATGTAAAACAATGTAAGACAGTATTTGAAAAAGGTCAATACCAAATATTTTCAACCTAACGAGCCTGCAGAAAAAGTCGATTTTTAAAAAAGCGCTCCTTCTGCTGGCTTCTCCCGTTAAAACTTTTTGCGCTTCTCGATGCATTGTTCTTATTCCCACGATATAGTTCCTGACGAATCACTACCAAACATTTACAAACCTGTGTAAAGGGCTATTTTTCAACTACTCCCCCGTCCCCCCTTCTCACCATTGTATCTCCCTGTAGTAAATTTTAGTTAGGGCTAACGAGCCTGTAGAAAAACCCCCTCGGTACGATTAATGGATGGTTTTCGGGGGTCTCTTGACCCTTCCCAAGCATGAGATCTTTGATTGTGGTGCATTTTAGGAGATCACTTTTTCTGCATCTTGCCCAAGAATCTGCTTGGGGACTTTTTCTACACCCTCAACGACAGGCGTAAGCCGCTTGGAAGGGGCGCGGCCACCTCAGCGTGAAGTTTAGCAACCAAGTTTCCCCGCGCTCCTTCCAAATCGGCTTCACGCCATCGTTCGACTATTCTGTTAACTTGAGTATAATTCCTTATTGTATGAGGTTTCGGAATTTATCTTTTATTATGTCAAAATATGGTTTTTTCTGTTCTAAAGAATATTCAAAAATTTCCAATGCTTCTTGAGCTTGTTGTTCATACGACTTTAATAATGGTTTTGTAACTTCCTTCTTGTACACCCCAATATTGTCTGTAGAAATTGGAGCGTACAGTTTTGTGTGAGCAGGGAAATCTTTATAGCGCGAAGCAAAGTTGCGGAAATCCAACATGCCTTGTTGAAAATCAACTTCTAAAAAATCGCATATCTTATGAAATATACGTGCTGGTTCACGAACCATATCTTCATATCGAATAAGTAAGTATGTGGTTGTTTTATCTTTATAAAGCGAATACAAATACAAATTTGAATTTGACCAAAATCTCGGAAAATATAAATCTAAATCTGTTACCCATTTAACCTTGTTAAGAGAAACCATGACATCGCGTATATCCCTTACAATATGCAAAATCTTCATATTGGCATCATCTAACCCTCCTACCTTGATCAGCATTCGTAAAAAAAGTAAGTCGTTTGGTGATTTATCTCCTGCAATTTTTTTCCCCACCGTTGTGGCAAGTTCTGCATATAGCGAATTTAACATTTGTGCCGGATGATAATCACAATTATTTATTATTTTGAATATTTGCTCTTCATGTAAATACTCTCCAATGCTGGTCTGAAAAGCCACCGAGTGAGTTATTAATTCTATAAGAATTTCTTTCCCCAAATCGGGTTCACGGATACGGTCGAATATAAAAGCTAACGGGATAATAAAATCTGTTTCATCAGGAACTATAATTTCTGAATGACTGTTTAAACATTGAGCTAATAACGTTGTCCCAGAGCGTGGAGAACCAAAAATAAAAAACATATCATCACCTCCCTTTCCAATCTTACAAGCCGAACGGCAGGGATCACCAGCCGCGCCAAGAAAATTGCCTATCAAGGACACTGCGCTTCTCGCGGTCTGGTGCAGCCCATGGTAAGGCAAATTATATTCTTGATTTCAAATAGTTGACAAACGATGTACATGAAAGAAGGAAAACTTTTGCATCTGCTGATGTTAAATTTGGCTCTTCCAGCATAGCGTGTCTTATTCCGCCTTCATCGCTTGTATATCCATATAAATTGGAAAATCCACTTTTTAAGGCTGGAAAGCTGTGGGGTCAAATCTTTATCTTTGACTTTGTCTGGACTCGAAATTAACCACGAGAAAGCCTGACTTTTATTTGCCAGATCCTTCATCTGTCAAGAATAAAGATTTGACCCCGATTTCGTAAAAACCTTCTACCACAATTACCAAGGGATATAAAGTGATTATTTTCATCAACGTCCCCTGTGGGTTTTTTCCCAGTGTTATTCCGGGTCCGCTTGAGTGTCTTGTTATGGTTTATTTAATCTTCCAAATCTTCTTTAAATTTCGAACTATTTTAAAGCTTTTGAATGCCATTCTTGATCTTATTGCCGTTATATTTCTATATCCTTTAAGCAATCCCAGAAATTCTTTGTCACTCATTTTAGAATTACATCCGACTATGACTTCTTTTAGGATTAAGTTATTATCAAACGTTTGAAAATAGAGCCCATTGTCCAAATCAAGTATCCTGAGCTCATAAAATGATCTAAACTCCTCTTCATATTCCCATGATAAAAATTTAGTTTTAATTAATTCATGAAAATAAATTTGAGTAAGGCTCGAATCTTGGGGTATCTTATCCCATGTAAATAATGGCCTATCCTTTGAATACTTAACTTTAGTTGCTTTATTATCTGGTATGTCAAACCCTAATGCACATCCAGTATGTTTCTCGGAATAATGACTCCACAACAATGGATTATTCCATCTTTTTGAAAAGCAAAGGATTCCAAATTCCTTTGATATCACAGCTTTAAAATTAACGAAGGTCTTTCTAATTTGAGGATTTGGATTTGAAAAACCGGCATGAAATTCAAATGGATCACTTAATTTGCTTATAATTGACACCTTGAGTCTTTTTTTTCTTAAAGCCTCTATAGCGTATTTTTCGGATAAGAAATGATAGAGCCTCATATTTCCTTAAGTAACCATAACGTTGAAATCAGCGGCGCGGCTTTTGCGTCCGCTGAATTTATTTGTTGGCTGTTGTAGTCAAATATCCTTAACAATTTCATCCAATGAAATTATTTTTGTGGATAAAACTTTTAAATCATTATGTGGGAAGTGACCCAATTTTGTGTTTATAAAGTCAACAAGATTTGGAATGTCTGAGGTTTTTTCGACAAGTAAATATCTCACATCTTTCGGTTCAAACTTGAGCATTGAATCTTGGCGTCTTTCCGCATTAGCTTCCTCAATAATCTTAGGATCATCGGATTCTTTTGGACCAACTAGAAAAGCATATTTTGTACCTTCATAAATTATAGGTACGTATCGCCATTCGCATTCTTCATAAAAACTTTTATCTATAGTGTTTTCTCCTCGTTTCATTTTGCCAACGAGTGGTTTTGTGTATCCAAGAGTCTGCATCACCCAAAATTTTGAATCATCAATATTTGGATGAGGATTTTCAAGCAACCCTTTTAACGTCGGAAATAAAGTTGAGTCTTTCGAGATATAGAGTACTGGGTTCAAACCACTATTCAGACCCCATTCTTGCGTCATGCCAATACCAAACTTACCATAAAAATCGGTATGTTCAGTTAAACGAGAAAGAGGAATATCGCAAAAACATACCACTGGTATAGCAATAAATTCAGGCTCGTTAGCCACCCAACCTATATATTCATGACAGTACCGTGGCCAAAACCCATCTTCTAAAATGTAGCATAGAGTTTGAAGTGAATTTGTAAAATGAAATAAACTTTTTGTTCTGGGCTTCACTTAACAACTCCCTCATTTATTCTTGTATATTAAACACAGCCAACATAATTTTTAAGTTTATTCTATAGATGAAGGGATTATATGTACAAAAAAGAAAACTGTCAAGGTTTTTTTGGCTGAAAGCTGTTGAATTGACGGGGTTTTTTCGATGTAATACTTCAAATTTATTTATAATACCGAAGTTTTATAATATGGGAGTCTAATATGTTAAGGGCCTATGAAGCATTCCTGACCAAGAAAGGGGCGGCAAGACCTCAATATGTCCCCTACTATTTGAAGTGGGTCTCAGATTGTTATGGTTTTCTGAACGAGCCCCTGTCCAACCGCCTTGGAAGTGAACAAAAGAAGCACGAAAATTAGAAAAAGATGGGAACAAGTTCTGGGGCTACGATTTTAGGATCAAGGTCTTCGATTTCCTTTTTTTATCTTAAATACTATTTTATTATTGGTTGATGTGGACAAGAAGAAAACTCATAAAAACTTGGTTTTGGGCTTCTTTATCAAGCCTCGTTCTTCATCCACTCTTAATCTGCTGGGCAAAGACAAAAAAGATTCTTCCTAAAGGCTTCTCAAAGGGAAAACTCAAAGATATGAATCCGATTGACATCGACACCCGGAATCTCGAGATCGATCCTCTTGATCAATTCGGGACGATGGGCCCTACCGATGTGGCAATTGACATCAAGGCCTATCGACTGAAACTCACTGGAAAAGTGAAGCAGCCTCTTTCCTTGAGTTATGATCAACTACTCAAATACCCCTCCATCACCGAGGTCGTCCTCCTCATCTGCCCAGGCTTCTTTGCCAATAACGGACGCTGGACAGGGATCCATTTAAGGGTATTACTTCAAGAAGCACTGACTCACAAAAACGCCCAATATATCGATATCAACGGAGCCCACGGAAAGGGCGTCAGAATTCCTTTGAAGGACCTTGACCACAAAAGGATCTTTTTGGCCTACCGCGTGAATGGAGAACCTCTTCCTCAGAAACACGGTTTTCCTTTGAGATTGGTCTACGAAGATACTTACGGATATGATTGGGTGAAATATGTCGATGAGATCGTCGTCTCGTGACCTCTCTCATTTATCCTTGTTTCTTATCGCTCCTCTCTTTTTCTTCCGATTCCACGTCATAACACCAACAGAGCATCCCGCCGTCGATATTTTTCACATTCTCAATACCTGCATGCTGGAGTCTGAGACAGGCTTTATAAGAACGAAGACCTGATTCACAATGGACAGCAATCTCCTTCTTCTTGTCAAGTTCGTGCATACGCTTTTTTAATTCCCCCAGGGGAATCCAGATCGAGCCTGGAATCCGTTTCTTTTTCACTTCCTCTTCTTCCCTGACGTCCAATACTTGAAAAGTTTCTTTTGAGGTTTCAAGCTTCTCTTTGACCTCAGAGGCTTGAATGCCTCTCATTCTCCCTTCCAATTTGTTCAACAATACATTGGCCGCCACAATGACCGGCGAGAGGACAGGACTGAATGGAGGGGCATAAGCAAGATCTACAGATGTCAATTCTCGACAGGTCATTTTGGAATGAAGGGCCATGGCCAAGATATCAATAAATTTATCCGAGGGCCCCTCTCCTATCGCTTGACCCCCGAGAATACGACCAGTCTCTTTTTCGGCAATCACCTTCAGGGTCGATTCTTTACCCCCCGGGTAATAGTGAGCCCGATCGTATCCCCTGACTATTGCTTGAACAGGATGGAACCCTTCCTTTTCTGCTTCCTTCATGTTGAAACCTGTTTTGGCCACATTGAAATCGAAGCATTTAAAGATCGTTGTCCCCAACACACCTGGGAAAGTGGCATTTCCGCCACATACATTTATCCCAACCACTCTTCCTTGTTTATTTGCAGTAGAACCCAGAGGGATCCACACCTTTTTCCCTGTCAAAAGATGAGTTGTCTCAGCACAATCACCCGCTGCATAAATCCCTTCGACGCTCGTCTCCATCTTCTCATTCACCCAGATGGCCCCTGTCTCACCAATCTTCAGTCCTGCTTGTATTGCCAATTCAACCTGAGGCCGAATTCCGAGGCTCATCAAAACCGCATCTGCTTCAATCTCGCGCGACACTGTTTGGACGTGGGTCACCTTTCCATTACCTCGGAGGGCCTTAATCGCCTCCGAAGTGAAGATCTGAACCCCATTTTTCTCAAGATATTGACGGAGGATATTGGCGAAGTCCTCATCAAAGAGTGTCAGGATTTGAGAAGCCAACTCAACAATCGTCACATTCTTGCCTAACCGGACAAGGGATTCAGCCATCTCAAGTCCGATATAACCTCCTCCTGCGATGACCACATTTCGAATATCCTCTGTTCGAATGCGTTCGACAATGGCATCGGCATTGAAGACGGAGCGAAGATAAAAGATATTGCTTAGGGCAATACCTTCAATCTTCGGCCGTATGGCCTGGGCTCCCGTGGCAAGAACCAATCGATCGAAATGGTCTGTAAAAATCTCACCGTTTTCAAGATTCCTGCCAGAAACGGTATGTTTTTCAATATCAATTTTTTCAATCCGGCGGTGCTTCTGTACACGAATCCCATCCTGGGCAAACTTACCGGGTGTGCGGGAAATCAATTCTCCTCTCTCTTTGATAAAACCACTGATATAGTACGGTAATCCGCACCCAGCATAGGAGATCTCTTCCTCCTCCTGATAGATGACGATCTCCATTTCCGGATCACACCTTCTCGCCTTGGCGGCTGCTTTCGGCCCGGCCGCCACTCCTCCGATCACCAATAACCTCTTCTTCTTTTCCAAGACAGCCTCCTTTTCTCTGAATCTTTCTAATTAATCATCTCCCATAAAGTGACTCCAGCAGGTTCGGCTAAGATCCGATCGGCTTTCTCCATAAAGGCCCTCATGTAGGGCATCGATAGGTGTTTATCCAAATCCTCCTTACTCACCCAGTTTTCATAAAGCATAAAAAGGGACTTATTTTCAATAGACTGATGCAAGTCATAATTGATGCAGCCCTTTTCTGAGCGGGTAGGACTCACTAAGGCCATAATTTCCTGCTTCACTTTTTCTTCCATGCCTTCTTTGGCCCTGATTTGAGCCACAACCGTAACTTTCTTGTCTGCCATCGATTTTCTCCTTTCTTGAGGTTTTCATCTGGCAACCCTGACCGATAACGGCATTAGAACTCTGATCAACTCCGCAGGGGACATTTCGCATAAAAGACCCCTTCTCCCTGCATTAATAAATATTCGGAGGGCAGGCTGGGGATGGTGTCCTCAACATAAACTGGGAGGCGCTTCTTTTTACCAAATGGGGAAATTCCACCTACCATATAACCTGTATGCTTCAATGCCGCCTAAGGAGTGTAACAACAGATGACTCATTATTTCCCTTGAAGGTCTGGGTATAAAAAATAGATTTTGTAATCCCCTTTGTCAAGACGTTTTATAGAGAGCTCTGAAAAAGTCCAGAAATCTCTGATTACATCGATTAGGGACCGATTACACAGATACGAAACGCATTGAAAAATCGGGAAAATCTGTGTAATTCTCTTTTGAAATCTGTACTACTAACGTTGAATTTCTTGAAATTTTGTTAAGCAAAACTTGTCAGGATTTTCCCCCTCACCCTCCCCTCTCCCCCGCCTTCGGGGGAGAGGGATAGGGTGAGGGGGTGACTTCATTGGTTCTTTTTGCTTGCGGCTACGCTGCGCAAGGATCGATGAAAAATGCTTCTCATCTCAGTGGAAATGTGGTAAATTGTTCTTGTCTCTTAATCGAACCGATGAAGAAATATCATTTATACTTATTTCTCCTGATTTTTATCTTCTTTCTCGGAATGGAAGATGGTTTGTCCCAACCTGTTTTCCAAGAAGAGAAGGAACCCCAGATCAGACTGGGAAATGTGACTTTTTACATCAGAGAGATTGAATCCACACCTTCTCATCTAAAAATATTAGAGGCTCATATCGAAACTCTCAACCGCAGCCAGCAGCTTGTGGCTCCTCCCAATTCCATAAAGGTGGTCGTGGTCCCAATAGGGACAAAATACAAAGATTCGAACGCCATGTCCGAATTGGCGTTATTCCCAGGGGAAGTCACTCTCAACTCTCCACTCCCTCCCCGAACAGGGCGAGTGCTGGTCATCGGTTTTTTAATCCCTGAAGAGAAATTGGGATCGATCACCTTCGAAGTCCAAATCAATCCTCCAGAAGGAGAGAAGAAAACGGTTACATGGGAAGAGCCTTGAAGTACAAAAACGAAACCTTCGTCTCTCAGATAATCTTAGAATAATTTCTCACTTCTTCCTTCCTGAAGTCCTCAAGTCGAGAATCCATATTCTTATAGCAGATTTCAAGTAATTATCCTTAAAAAGATAATTTTCGCAAGCCTACTTTCTTGTTGACAAAAATGGATTTCTTTAATTAAATACTTCTGGAGTTGGTTATGAAATGGAGTTTCCAAAAGGTGCCGATATGAAGCCTCCAAGGGAGTCGTTGTATTCCTTTGGAGGAACCATCCTTTACTTCGTCCTTCATAAATCGAAAATAAAACAAGGAAGGAGGATGCGGTATGAAAAAGAGTCTCATGTTGGTGGCATTGGTTTCGCTATTTTATTTCATGACAAGTGCAGCGGCAGGCGAGGTAGATGTTCTCATCAACCAGTTGACGAAGGGTAACCCATCCCAGAGGGTTGCAGCGGCAAAAGCATTAGGGGAGAAAAAGGATCCCCGCGCAGTCAATCTTTTAGTTACCGCTTTAAAGAAAGATGTATCTTGGGATGTGAGACTGGCGGCCGAGGATGCTCTGGTCAGTATCGGTGCCCCTTCCATAGCGCCTTTAGTTCAGCTACTAAAGGAAGACAAAAATTGCTTTGTCAGGCGAAGGGCTGCACGAGCTCTTAAAGAGATGAAAGAGGCTTGTGATCCAAAAGCCCTAAAAAATGCTGCGCAGCAAGATAGTGATTGTTGCGTCAGAAGGTTTGCTGCAAAGGCACTTGCGGAAATTAAGGATCCATCCGTGGCAGAGTTCTTAGATGATGCGATCAAGAAAAAGAACCTGGAGATCGTATCCGCGGCGTATAGGTACTACATCAAAAAAGGAGAAGCTGGTACGGAGGACATTCTAATTGAGGCCTTACAGGTCTATGACAAGAAGATGATATTCGATTTTGCTCACTGTGGTAACGAGAAACTAAAACAGGCGGCATATAAAGTCGCACAGAAACGGGGTCATAAGATCTCTTCGGACTGGTCAGGACCAAAATGGGGAGTGATTTAAACGAATTAAAAAAGCGGGACCAAACATGTTCTGCCTCTTTGTGTTTGGCTCCGCCAGGTTATGTTTTTTGAAGGTGCATCTGATTTCAGATCATGCTGGGCTGCCAAACAGCGGCAGGAGTCGTTGACCAGACGTAAGCACCTTCACATAAAATGAAATTTCTAAAGGGCAAGAAGGTAGAATTTCTCCCCCATTGGTCCTCCACATTTCTATTATAAATCGTCAACTTCGAGAGATATGTTTGATTGAACATTTGTCAAATCCTCAACTTTAATAAATCTTACGCTGCCTACTAAATCAGGTTGAGTTTGTAACAATTATTTATCCCCGCCATGGGTCAATGCAGTGGCCTCAATCTCTATATCCACATCTCTGGGAAGTTTGGCCACTTCGACCGTTGACCTCGCAGGTGGAGAGGAAGGGAAGTAAGTGGCGTATACTTCGTTCACTTGACTGAAATTGCCCATATCTTTCAAGAAAATGGTCACCTTGACCACATCCTCCATCCCTATCCTTTGAGATTCCAATATCCCTTTTATATTTTCTAATACCTGCTGAGTTTGCTTGCGAATATCGCCCATTATCAATTCCCCTGTTTTGGGGTCGATCGGTATCTGCCCCGAGAGGAAAAGCAAATCCCCTGCCTGAATGGCTTGGGAGTATGGTCCGATCGCCTTGGGCCCCTTTTCCGTCTGAATCACTCTTTTCTTCATCATATTATTCTCCTAATAGTCCTAAAATGTAATCCGCTTTAATTCTTTTCAGGCTCTTTTTATAATCCCCCTCAACCCCTCTTTCCTAAAGGGAAGAAGGGGGGATTAAGTCGTAGACTTCTGAGACTTCCCCTAAAATATAGTCCGCCCCTGCCTTCTCAAACTCTTCCCTCTTCGTTCTCCCCGTCAATACCCCGATCGTCTTCATTCCAACCTTTTTTCCTGCTTGAATATCAATGGGATGGTCTCCGATCATCACTGCCTCTTCTCCTAAAACACCCAACGCTCTCAACACAGAGATGAGATGATCGGGATGGGGTTTGACCTTTTTAATCGAATTTCTCGAGACGAAAACATCGCAATAATCGTCAATAACTGGAAAAACCTTCCGAACGGCGTCCTCACAATTTCGTGTGACGATTCCTATTTTTATCCCCCTCCCTCTTAGAATTTTTAACGTCCTCTCCACTTCAGGAATCAGCCTTCCATCCTCCGCTGCCCTGAGTTCAATCTCATATAGGATCCGGTGGGCCTCTTGATAAAACTCTTCCGCATCGGAAGGACTCTTCTCCCACAGGATTTGATAGACCTCGTCGATAATCTCCAAGAGATATTTCTCTTCGATCAATTCCTCCCGAACACCGTAACGCTTCATCAAATTAAATACCCTTTCCCTCATAGAGGAAAAATCGATGTTGAGAACTGCCAGAGTCCCATCAAAGTCGAAGATAACCGCCCTGATTTGGTGGAGTATTGCCATAAATTTCAATGTCAAATGTCAAAATGCAAATGCCATTTATCCCCCCTCACCCTTCCCCTCTCCCCGCTGGGAAGAAGGTGGGGGTGAGTGAAAATTTCAGATATTTTTGGCTGGTTTTTTGAATTTGATTTGACATTTATTCACCTTCGGTTCATCACTTCGTGCGAGCCTTGACATTTGAAATTATTTCTTTAGGTCAAGGTCTGAGATCCCTAAACAGTAGAGAACGCCTTTCATATGATTCCGTGTAATGGCTCCATCAGCCACCTTCTTAAGAATCTCCTTGGCATTAAAGGCAATTCCCAAACCCGCATTGGCCACCATGATTCGATCATTTGATCCATCCCCGACAGCCACGACTTCATCACGAGTGATCCCCTCTTTTCGGCAGATCTCATCCATGATTTCAGCCTTCCTCTGGGCATCGATGATCCTCCCCTTGATTCTTCCGGTCAGCCTTGCTTTCTTGATCTCCAGTTCATTTCCAAAGGCATAATCAAATCCCAATCTGTTTTTCAAAACATCTGTAAAATAGGTAAACCCCCCACTGATGAGAGCAACCTTAAATCCCATCTCCTTCAGGGCAGCGATCAGTTCTTCGCTTCCTTTCGTGAGCTTAAAGGTTTTAGCGAGGGATTCCAAACTTTTGACTCTCAACCCCTTCAGAAAGGATACCCTGGTGCGGAGAGATTGTACAAAATTGATCTCTCCTCTCATCCCCTTCTCTGTCAGCGCCTTCACCTGTTTCTCCACCCCTACTATTTTTGCCATTTCATCGATGACCTCTCCATCGACAATCGTTGAATCCATATCGAATACGATTACTTTCTTCCTTTTTTTAAATACTTGCTCCGGTTGGGCAATAATATCCATCCCAATACTCTTCGCCACTGCGGTGAGGTCCGCGCGCAAAACAGGAAAATATGCCTCCCGAAGATCAATCCACATTTCCATCGCCAGCAATTCACCTCGGGCGATCATTTTGATCCGCTCGATATTGCAATGGTGTTTGGAAAAAATGGATGAGAAGGCAGCCACAATCCCAGGGCGATCCGGTCCCAGGATGGTGAGGACATATGACTTTTTGGTCTCGGCCAGTCTTAGCCCTTTATATTCTCGAAGCGGTGTCATCGTTATATTTACGTCCAGTCTCTTGGCCAAACGGCTGAGACCTGCTCTGACTTGGCTCGATTGGAAGCGAAAAGGAAGTGGTTGGATGAGGAGGACCATTGTGAATTGAGAATGGACAACCGTCTGTTCAATGTCGACGATGTTCACTCCCTTTTTAAAGAGAAATTGGGTCACCTTTGAGACGATCCCAACCTTATCCTCCCCAATCACTGAGATGACATAAAAATCTCCCTCCTGTAAAAAAGAATGAAGTTGCATCGGTTACTCGAAAATCCTCCCTCAACAATTTTTAATCCAAATATAGAATGATAAAGTCGTAAAAAGTCCATATTTCTCTAATTTGTCATTCCTGCGAAAGCAGGAATCCAGTTATTTCAATGGGTTCTGGACTCCGGCTTTTGCCGGAGTGACGGATTTTGGACTTTTTACGAGACCATCATAGCATACTTACCTTAAAAAAAACCTCCCTGTCAATGGAGCCCCACGGCTGAACAGGGTAACGTAATAGTCAGACTTATCTTCTCAAATTGATTTCAAAAATAACCACAACCCAGAAATCCCCCCTCACCCCCCTTTCCCAAAGGGGGGAATTTAGAGTCTCCCTTTGTAAAGGGAGAATTAGAGGGATTTTGTTAAAGGCACTTTACGAGAATTTGACGTTGCCCTGCACGGGTGAAGCTTCAGCGCAGGCAGGCTTCGCGAAAGATCCGCTTTTCAAGGTTTCGGAGGGGAGACCACCCCGATCCAATCGCACCCGAGACAGAGGGGTTACGGATAATGGAATTTAATTGTTGTGTGGCTTAGCTGTTTCTGGTATCTTCTTTCCTAAAAGGCCTTTCCCGCTTAAAAAGTGACCCAGGAGCAAAGGGAATGTCATGCGCCTAAATGATGTGCCGAGGAGGTCTCTGGAAAAGGAGGTAAAGAAAATGAAGTCCTTGGTCAGATTGTTAGTTATCTCATCAGTAACGTTTCTGCTTTTGACAGAGGGTGGCTACGCAGGCAGCTCGCAAAGCAGGTTAGACTGCTACAACCTGGGGTCTCGAGCCAAGGGGTGCACAGAGACGGTTGACAACATCGTCAATCTGACAGTCGTCTCAAAGGATCCAAATGTCTATAAGGCCGAGTATAGGGCTGGTTTTATCCAAGGGAAGTTGCATAAGGAAATCATCCTCTCTGCCCGAGACAATTACTGGGATATGGCTTATCTCACCGACCCCGACCATACTTTTCCGAAACAGCTTCCTCCCTCCGAAAAGGAACTCTCAAATGCACAAGAAGTTCTGATCGAAAACTATAAGTACACACTCTGTTACATAAGAAATGTGAGGGACCCCGAACTTGAAAAAGATTTCAAAAGGCTGGTCTTCAGATTATTGGGGATCTACCACGGAACACGGTTGAATCGACCTGCATCCCTCAATTTCAGAGGAGACTGGCTTCCTGAGCTTCCTTATTTCTCACCGTCAGAGCTTGTCCTGGGGTATGAAAAAACGGGTTTAACCTTCATGGATGTTTATTTTATTAATGCTTACGCTGACCTATTAGATGTGATGTCGAATCTGCCCGAAGTTTCTGGGCCCACCCGTATGTCAAAATGTTCTGCTTTCGTAAAAAAGACTGCCGATGACATTTTCATTACCCACAACTCATGGTCTGGCTATCTTTCACAGACCATGGTGATGAACCTTTTTGTCAACGACGATTTCATGACCTTCAATGCCCTCTCTCCTGGCCTGATAGGCTCCCTCACCGATTTTGGATATAACAACAAAGGCCTCATGTTCAATGAAACCACTCATCGTGCCTCCCACATGGAACCGAAAACGTACGCTTTATGGATGTTCTGGAGGGCAACCCTCGCAGAACAGTTTGGGGCTTCTCTTGACGATTTCTTTACATACGTCTCCCTTGAACCGTCAGGGACTTACATGAATGGCTATATGGTAGTGGATGCGAAGACTGAAGAGATTGGACTCGTTGAGATGTCCTACAAAAGTTTCGTCTATTTCAAGCCTGACGGAAAGGGTGGCTACACGGTCATCACAAAGCCAGATGGACTCTCAATAGAGTATGATGCAGAGCTCCTACAAGGCGATTATATTCTCGGGATCAATTATCCCGTGTCATACCAGATCAGAGATGACCTTCAATCCAAAGATAACCGACCGGCTCGCAGGAGGCAGTTCATGGAGAGAATCGGCAACGTCAATGATATAGAGACTGCGAAAACCTTGATCACCTACACGGATCCAAACAATCCGCTCTCGATTTACGGAAGATGGGATCTTGGTTATGGTGAAACTCCGTATCCAAAGACAGTTCCAGACGGCTCGATCGATGCAAAAGCGGCCTCAGCCTCCATGGCTGCTGAGGCGATGAGCCTGAAAGGGACTTTTAGCCTTCATTCTCCCAAGAAGGGCTTTGGGATGAAATATGGAACTCCATATGTGAATGGCCTGCCATTCATTTGGAGCTCATCCCAATGGAGTGGACAGAAGCTCAGAGACGTGCCTGATATCGTTGACGGACAGTATAACTATCTCGATTTACACCTAAGATGAGGGAGGAAGGATAGGGAGTATGTATCTCGATATGGGGGCCTATATTCTACGGATACTTATAGGGATACTGAGGGGCCTCCTTGTTTATGAGGATGTGGAATATCATTTTCGATCATATCTTCTGGTTTTTGCTTTTGGTTTTTTGCTTTTGGTTTTTTGCTTGACATACAACTCTGTTTTTAGTATCTTCGACACAACTCAAGGCGAGTTCTAATCAAAAGGAGCGTCCCGTGTCTGGTTGAGGCGTCGAGGAACCTGAATCTCCTTGAGTTTTCGGCACGGTTCTTTGTATGCTCCTTTCGGTTGTACCTTTACCCCGTCAGAAAGCTCCGGCATTTATGCCGGGGATGTTATAAATAGAAGGCATCAGCTCCTTGTAAAGGCGGGGTCAAAACCCCACCTTTCTAACGGGGTTTACTCGTGTCAGGGAACTACGCAATCCCATTGAAGCGGTCCCTGAGAGACGGACCGCAGAAGGAGGATCATTATGCAACATTATGGAAGGTTTGTCGGGCTCGTGTTTGTTGTGTCCCTCGTGGCATTAGGCTTCACCCTCGGCGGGGTGCTGAGTCCGGCCTTCGCCGCGAGTACCGTACGGTTCCAGTTCAGCGTCCCGGAGCCACTGCGGATCTCCCTCGTGGAATCGCTCGTCGATGAATTCAACAAATCCCAGTCGGACGTCGAGGTCAAGGTCGAATTCGTGCCGCAGGCACAGGCACGGCAAAAGTTGATCACCGCCATCACTGCTGGAAACCCGCCAGACTTAAGCATGATGTGGGACAACTGGCTGGGCGAGTTCGACGGGATGGGGGCATTGGAGGACCTGACCGGCCAGATCAAGGGCTGGAAGCACTACGCCGCCACCACGCCCACCGCCTGGCAGACGGTGACGGTCAAGGGAAAGATTCTCTCCTTCCCCTGGGCTCTCACTAACGACGCCATCTTCGTCCGGACGGACCGGGTGAAGGAGTATGGGCTCAAGACCCCCACCTTCAACTGGACATGGGACGATTTCCTGGCCCTTGCCAAGGGCTTTACCAAGCCGGAGAAGAACCAGTATGGCTTCGGGCTGCGCGGCGGGGGCACGTGGGCCGTCTTATACGCCACCGAGTTCATGTACGGCAACGGCGCCCAGGTCCTGAAGGATGGCAAGGTCACCATCAACTCGCCGGAGGCCGTGCAAGCCTTCGAGTGGTACATTGACCTCATCCGGAAATGGAAGATCACCCCGCCCAGTGCACCGACGGACGCCTATCGCCAGATCGTCGAGGGTTTCGGCCGCGGCGTCACGAGCATGTACCTCCACAACTCGGGCTCGATCGAGGAGCAGAAGAAGTTCGTGGGCGAGCCAAACTTCGCCACGCTCCCGATCCCGGTCGGCCTGGCGAAGAAGCGTGCCTCGTTCTTCTTCTCCGAGACGCTCACCATGTTCAAGGCGGCCAAGAACAAGGAAGGGGCCTGGAAGTTCATGGCCTTCCTGATGGACGACGAACCCCACTTCCGGTACTGCAAGACGCTCGGCCTGTTGCCCACACGGGAGGCGCTTACCAAGCGACCGCCGTATACCGAGGCCGCGTACGCGGGCTTCGTCGGGTCCTTTCCCTTCTCCATCGTCAGTCCTTACCTGGCCTATCCCGGGTGGGGCGGCAAGCTCGACTCGGAGGGGGTGCCTCTGTTCCAGCAGGCGTTTGTCGGTCAACTGACGCCACAGCAGTGTCTGGACAAGTTTGCCGAGATGTTGACCAAGAACATGAAATAACAGCGGTCCGTGCCGCTTTCCCGGTTCCGGGGTCCGGCGATACGGATCCCTGGACCGGCTGCAACAGATCACCCTTCAGCAAGAGCCTTTCCGGTGACCAGAGAAGCCAGCGTTGTTATGCCTGCATCCCGGGTTTTCATCTCCCGGGGCATGCGTCAGACCCTCGCCAATTACGCCTACCTCCTGCCGGCGGCCGTCTGCCTGGGAGGCACGGTCTTCTTCCCGATCCTCAAATCCATCCACATGAGCCTGTACTATAACGTCCTCTCCCGTCCACAGGATTACCGCTTCATCGGACTCGGTAACTACCTGCGGATGATTCAAGACCCAACGTTCTGGCTGACGCTGAAGAACTCTTTCGTCTGGGTCGTCTGCTCGGTCAGCATCCAGTTCGTGCTGGGCTTCCTGGGGGCGCTGATTCTGAACGCCGGGTTCAAGGGGCGGGCGTTTTGGCGGACCCTGAATCTGCTGCCTTGGATCATTCCGGGCGTGGTCGTTGGCCTGATGTGGGAGTATCTGTACCAGCCGAACTATGGGCCGATCAATGACATCCTCAGGCAGGTGGGGCTGCTGCGTGTGCCAATCGCCTGGCTAAGCGAGCCCAACTTTGCCATGGCCGCAGTCATCTTTACGAACATCTGGAGAGGGATTCCATTCTTCACCATCATGATTTTAGCGGGCCTGCAGGGCATCCCGGAAAAGATCTACGAAGCGGCCACGGTGGACGGGGCGAGCGTCATCCAGCGATTCTGGCATGTCACGCTGCCCATGCTGCGACCCATCATCATCGTCGCCACGGCCACCCGCATCATCTGGACCTTTAACTACGCCGATCTCATCTTCGTCATGACCAACGGCGGTCCGGCGAATGCGACCCAGATCACCTCAAGCTACACCCTGCTCTCGGCGTATACGGACCTGGACTTCGGCTACGCCGCGACGCTGTCGGTGATCCTCCTGGTCATCATGCTAACCTTTACCGCCTTCTATCTGAAAATCACGAAGGGCGTGGAGTCGGTGTCGGAATGAGCAAACATCGATCTGGGGATCTTTTCGAACGCATCCTGGCCGGCCCGGTCCTCTGGGCCGGATTGGCGATCATGACACTCTTTGCCATGGGGCCGTTCCTCTGGGCCTTCTCGGCATCCCTCAAGACGCGAGCAGAGCTGTACGCCACCCCTATCACGTACATCCCCGTCCTTCCCACCTTTCAGAACTACGTGGAGGCGTGGACCTCCCGGCTCACCCCATTCAGCCGCTTCTTCGCCAACAGCCTGTGGGTCTCCTCGGTCACCACGGTGGCCACCATCGTGATCTCCACATCGGCCGGCTACGCCCTGGCGCGTTTCCGGTTCGTCGGAAAGAACACCCTGATGCTGGTCTTCTTGGCCACCCAGATGTTCCCCGCCGTTCTGCTTATCGCGCCCCTGCTCTCCCAGTGGTATGCCCTGGGTCTGATCGACACGTATCAGGCGCTGATCTATTCCAACTTCTCCTTCACCGTGCCATTCACGGTCTGGATGCTGGTGGGTTACTTCGAGAGTATCCCGCGCGAGCTGGAGGAGAGTGCCATGATCGACGGCTCTTCCCGGTTCGGCGCCTTGCTCCGGATCATCGTGCCCCTGGCGGCACCGGGGATCGCTGCCACTGCCATCTTTGCCTTCGTGTCCTCCTGGAGCGAGCTGCTCTTCGCCACCACGTTCACGAGTAGCACCAAAATGCGGACCCTGTCGGCCGGCCTCTTGTACATGGCCGGCCAGTATGAAGTCCAGTGGGGACAGCTTTCCGCCGGTGTCATGATCAGTACAGTTCCCGTGGCCATCCTCTTCACCTTCCTCCAAAGACACCTCATCAAGGGGCTGACCGCCGGTGCGATGAAGGGCTAAAGGACAACCTCATTATGATAAAGCCCTTGATTAGAGATGAGAGATTTGTTAAGAAAATCATCATGGAGGATGGACAATAGACCTTACAGTTGCAAAAAAACGATCCAAAAGGGAGATGCGTGTGCTGGGCGGATTTTCGGGAAGCCGCCATGAGGCGGGAATCTTCCCAAACCTTTACAGCGGCACCTTTAGTCATTTAGCTACCTCGTTTCCCAGCATATTACAAAAGTCACCTCAGGTGACATCGCATGTTACCCATAAAACATAGAAAAACCCGCATTGGAAAGGTTTGGAAGTACACGTATCTCCCTTTTCAATGCAACGTTGAGGTAGAGATGGTCTCATTGGCAGAGAGAATCCGTATTGCATCAGGTGAAGGGAAGGCTGATCTCCTCATCAAGAACGGAAGGGTTGTGGACGTCTTCTCGGGTCAGATCGAAAAGAAGGATGTGGCCATCTTTGGAGGTGTGATGATTGGGTTCGGGGATTATCAAGCCAAAGAGATCATCGATGTGAAGGGCGATTTTCTCTGTCCGGGGTTCATCGACGGTCATGTCCACATTGAATCGAGCATGGTGACCGTCCCTGAATTTGCTCGAGCCGTTCTCCCGAATGGAACCACCACCGTGGTGATCGATCCCCATGAGATTGCGAATGTGATGGGCTTGCAAGGAATCCGTTTCATGGCGGAATCAGCGAGAGGTGTTCCCTTAAATGTTTTTATCATGCTTCCTTCATGTGTTCCAGCCACTCATATGGAAACTTCCGGAGCCACTCTCAGGGCAATTGATTTAAAACCCCTTTTCAAAGAACCGTGGGCGATTGGATTGGCGGAGATGATGAACTTCCCTGGAGTGATCTTTAGGGACCCAGAGGTAATTAAGAAAATAGAGATGGCAAAAGGAAAGCGAATCGATGGCCACGCTCCTTTGCTTTCAGGAAAAGGGCTATACGCTTATCTCAGTGCTGGAATTCAATCCGATCATGAATGTACCACCCTCAAAGAGGCGAAGGAGAAACTAAAGAATGGAATGTGGATCATGATCCGAGAGGGAACAACAGCAAGAAACCTCAAGGATCTGCTCCCTCTGGTCACTCCTAAAAATTCGAGGCGATTTCTCTTCGTCACCGATGATCGTCATCCTAAGGAACTCCTTCAAGAAGGACATATCAATTCCATGGTGAAGCAGGCGGTTCAATGGGGAATCGATCCCATCTCGGCCATTCAGATGGCCACGCTCAATGCTGCAGAATATTTTAGGCTTGATGGCCTTGGAGCCATCGCACCGGGGTGCAGGGCCGATATCGTTACCTTCGATCATCTGGGTCGATTTCGAATCAACAAGGTCTTTAAAGATGGAATCTTGGTCGCAGAAAATGGAAAGATAGTTTCTCATTCGATCGGAGCACCTACTAAATCTTTGCCGAAAAACAAGAAGGGGCTTCATACAAAGCGGTCGGTTCAAATCAAGACCATTAAAAAGGATGCTTTCCTTCTAAGAAGTGACACGCCGCTTGTCAAAGTCATCCAATTGATCCCGGGGCAAATTGTTACAAAAAAAGTGGCGAAGGAAATTCTATTGAGGGGCGGAGTGGCATATCCCAATGTCAAAGAGGATATCATCAAGATCGCGGTGGTGGAACGCCATCATGCAACCGGCCATATCGGAATCGGTTTTGTCCAGGGTTTTGGCCTCAAGAGGGGGGCGATCGGTTCCTCTGTAGCTCACGATTCTCATAACCTTGTCATTGTAGGCACCAATGATCAAGATATATTTGAAGCAGTGATGGCAATTAAAACAATGGGAGGAGGATTGGTTGTTGTTTCAGATGGAAAGGTGCGAGCCTCCCTTGCCTTGCCCATTGCTGGTCTGATGGCAGAAATTCCAGTGGTTGGAGTCAAACGTCAGTTGGAAGCCCTCCATGCTGCTACAAAGGCCCTTGGATGTAGACTTCCCGACCCCTTTATGATACTCTCCTTCCTCTCACTGCCCGTCATCCCAGAATTAAAGATTACGGATAAAGGTCTGGTTGATGTGAACCAATTTAAGATTGTGCCTCTGTTTGGAGAAGAATAGGAGGAACAAGAAGGCAGAAGGCAGAAAGCAGTCAGCAGAACGCAGAAAGAAGAAAATGTTTATCCACTGCCTACCGCCTTCGGAATAGGAGCTTACTATGGATTGGGATAAACTTTTTGAGGAGGCGACCCACTACCTCCAGCAATATCTTCGAATGAATACTGTTAACCCTCCCGGAAACGAAATGGAAGGGGCAAGATTTTTTAAAAATATTTTCGATGGGGAATCCATCCCCTGCCAACTCTTCGAACCCTCCCCGGGTCGAGGTAATCTCCTTGCGACCCTGAAGGGGAGCGGAAAAAAGAAGCCCATCCTCTTACTCAGTCACATGGATGTGGTTCCGGTTGAGAAAGAGCGCTGGGAGTTTGATCCTTTTGCAGGGATCATTAAAGATGGATATCTCTACGGTCGCGGAGCCCTTGATAACAAATCAATGGGAATCATGGAGATGATGGTCCTTTTGATCCTGAAACGGGAGAAGATGAGTTTAAAAAGGGATATTCTTTTTTTGGCGACCGCGGATGAGGAAACCGGAGGAAGATGGGGGGTTCAGTGGGCCATTGAAAATGTCCCTTCTTTGAGGACATCAGAATATGCTTTCAATGAGGGAGGATATATCAATCTCAGTGAGGCCGGTGTCCCGGACCGATATGAAATCTCCAATGGACAGAAGGTCATCTTGCAACTCAGATTAAAGGCCAAGGGAACCTCGGGCCATGCCTCCATGCCCCATTCGGATAATCCCAATGTGAAGCTCGTCCATGCTTTGGAAGCGCTCACGAAATGGGAAACTCCTTACAACATCCTTCCTATGGTTAAAGAATTTTTCTTGAAGATGGCTCCGAAACAGGCACCCGATAAGAGGAAATTTCTTGAGGACATTGAAAAAGGTCTCAGTGACCCTTCCTTCTCAAACTGGCTAACATCCAACCCCATTTATAATGCTATGGTGAGGAACACCATCTCTCTCACCATCCTTCAGGGCGGAAGCAAGTCCAATGTCATTCCCTCGGAATCAACTGCAACCCTTGACTGTCGTCTCATCCCAGGTTCTTCCAAAGAGGATTTTTTAAAAGAGATCAAGAGAAGATTAGGGGACGAAATTGAGGTCGAAGGGAGCATGGAGAGCCAATCCATTCTGCCCTCCTCTTTGGATACAGATCTCTTTCGGGCTATCGAGAAATATGCCGCAGAGAACGATCCGGATTGTCCGATAGTCCCTCTCCTTCTCCCCGGAGCTACGGACAGTCGTTTCCTGAGAGAAAAGGGAATTACCACCTATGACTTCTGCCCTTTCCGTTTGTCAGAAAAGGAATTGCTAAGGGTGCACGGAAATAATGAACGGATTGCTGTAGAAAATTTGAGATTCGGAATGAGGATGATGGTTGAAATTCTGAAAGAGATCGCCACCTAATTGCAAATCATCGTTATCCGTGCCCGTGTTTCGTGTCCGTAAGGAGTTCCACATCAATAGACGGGGTTTTCCAACCCCGCCTAATGCGGGACAAGAATGTCCCGCCTATTGAATGCAAGTCCACCTTTATTCTCCTTGACATATTTATTTGTAAGATTTAGTATATAAGTAAAGCATTCAATTGTTGTAAGGAGGTTAAAAATGTTAGTTACTGCCAAGATCACATCCAAGGGTCAAATCACACTACCCAAAGAAGTTCGAAAACTTCTTAAGGTAGATACAGGCGCAGTTGTTGTTTTTGAAAAAGAAGATGATAAGGTCGTCCTAAAAACAGCCAAAACACTTAAAGAATTTAAAGGGTACCTAAGGGGCAAAAGTCCGTCCACAGATTTTAATGCTATGAGAACCAAAGCAAAGGAGTATCTTGGGAGTAAACCCCGTTAGAAAGGCCCGGGCTTTAATCCCGCTTTTGCTTTAAGGAATTGAAGCTTTATTTTTGTCATCCCGGCCATAAATGGCAAAGTTTTCTAACGGGGTAAATTAGGTCATGTTAAAAGATAGCAAAAGCATTGTTGTCATCGATACGAACCTTCTTGTTCGTTATTTGACAGATGACGAACCACCAAAAGCAAAAGCGGTCGATACCCTTTTGAACAGGGCTAGCAAAGGGGAGCTAAAGATTTTAATCCCTTCGGTTGTCGTAGCAGAGCTCGTTTGGGTTTTGGAGAGCTTTTACAAGTTGGCGGCAGCTGAAATTACAGAACTGGTTGAGTCTATCCTTAATACGCCTGGGGTTGACATTCAAGATAAATCGATTATAAAAGCGGCTTTGAAAATTTACAGGAGCAAAGAAATAGATCTCGTTGATGCATGGATCATTGAATTTGCAAAAGCTAAGGGTGCCAAGAGAATTTATACATTCGACAAAAAGCACTTCAAAGATTTAAGAGAAATAGAAATCATTAGCCCTTGATAAGTCAAAAGACCCGGCCTCCCATCTTTATAATTATAGCGCTTCTGGAAAGAATGGAGTTTCGGCCTTCTTTTTGGACAGCTCAATTGAATATATGAAAGTCATACCGTAGCCTTTAGAAGTTGTTGGAACCAGCAAGTATATAGCAGATACTGAAACCTCTACGATATCCTAATTCACAGTCCATAAAGAAAGGTGGTTCCGTCGAGAAAGTGTTTTCCCCCTGGTAAAGGGTATAACAGGGAATCAATAGTTTGATTTATTTCTTAAGGTTACAGACTGGGTTTTCGAGACCATTTCCAGTTATAGACTCAATATGTGAGTTGTACATGCTGCATGCTGGGTCCCTTGTACACCGCCTCCGGTTACCTGAGACATTGCAGTTTTTGCTCCTTCAACTTGGTATCCTGAACATTCCCCGCGAAGCTGTCTGACGTTTTCAACAATTTGAACTGCTCCAGAGGCTCCCATTGGGTGTCCATAAGACAACATTCCTCCTCTTGGACTGAAAACAACTTTTCCACCATGGGTAACATCTCCCTCCCTCAACATCTTTACCCCTTCGCCTTTCTTACAGAACCCCATTGCCTCGTAATACAACAGCTCGCAAATTGTAAAGGCATCATGGCATTCAACCAAATCAATCTCCTCTGGCCCAATTCCCGATTCCTCATATGCTTTATTTGTCCCCAGGGTAACGATATCATCGGCAGTTTCGTCCTTTGGCCCAATACTAAATGGGCCAGAAACGACTGTTGAGGCCTCTATTCTCACTCGCTTTGATAAGCCCAATTTTTTAGCAATTTCTTCTGAACCAACGATTACAGCCCCTGCTCCATCTGTCATTCCGCAACATTGCTCAAGGGTCAGAGGTGTTGCTATCATCCGAGATTTCAGTATCTCCTGAACGCTAATCCTACCCTTTCTCCAGGCGTAAGCATTATTCGTTGCATGCTTTCGATTTTTTACTGTCACCAATGCCAGATCTTCAGCGGTCGTTCCTGTTTCATACATATACCGCTGTGCTCTTAGCGCATATTTTGCAACCATAACGGCTCCCAAAAAACCCTCTATATCTGTCATGTCAGGCGATGGAGCAGAACCGGGTTCTCTATGCAAAGATGCGTTTTCAGTTCCTACCCCTATGGAAATCTCATCTACTCCTGTTGCCACCTTTAAGTATGCGCAGTGAACGGCCATTGCTCCAGATGAACAAGCACTTTCAACATTAATGATAGGTAGTTTGCCACACATGCCTAAATCTCTAAATATTCTCTGCCCTGTTGTAATCCCATTTGTTCCATTGCCTACAAAAGCACTTTGAATATCTTGCCATGAAATACCAGCATCTTTTATTGCTGCCCTAACAGCCTTCTGTCCTAAAATATGAAAATCATCTTTAAGCATTCCAAATACTGTCTCCCCTACGCCAATGATATAAACATTTCTTAAATTACTCATTGCTATACCTCTCCTATTCTTAAGTAACTTTTTTAAACTTATAACTGATTATTGGTTCACCCCTTTTATTATTTCTTATAGGACCTGTAAATAGTTCAACCTCATCTCCACATTGAAAACTACCAATTTCCCCTTCCAGTTGAGTAAAAATTCTAATGCCTTCTGGAAGATCCACATAACCCATAATTAAAGGCATGTATTCCCTCATTGAAGGTTGCCCAATATAAACATCTGTTGCACTATAGATTTTACCCTTTCGGCTTAAAGGGATGGCCTCCATGTCTTCAGACCAGCAATCTGGGTTAGGACAAGGTGTAAATTTAGGAAACCAAATTTTACCACATCTTTTACATTTATAACCTTTAAGGAAGGGAAGTTCATTTTTAGGTATTTCTAATAAATCAGGGTGGAAAAAGGTGATATCATCCTCTTTTTCTTTTATGATTTTGTCCACCATTTTATTCCTCCTTGTTTTTTCCTCGCCTTCCTTAATTCCTATTCAAAAATAATCAATGCACTTCCCTTTTTCGCTCCTTCTTTATATTGCCTGTACTCTTCAGTCGAATCCATTTCTATACGGTACCCAGGTAGACCTTCTGTATCATAGGATTTCCTACTAAGGTTTCCCGATCGCCACTCATGGTGATTCTTCCGGACTCCAAGATACAAGCCTTGTCGCAAAGTTCCAAAGCCTCTACGGCCCTCTGCTCTACTAAAAGAATGCTGAACTTCAGTTTTCCCCGGATTTCCCTAATCGTATCAAAGATAAGGTCAGCCAACAGAGGTGAAAGACCTAAAGAAGGTTCATCCAACATCAGGAGGCGCGGCATCGCCATTAATCCTCGGCCGATGGCTAACATCTGTTGTTCTCCACCACTAAGGGTCCCTGCGAGTTGATTATGCCGCTCCTTGAGAATAGGGAAAAGCCCTGAGACAATCTTAAGATTCTCGGCCACTGAATCCCGCGCCTCAGGCCGGTACGCACCTAACTCGAGGTTCTCAATGACCGTCAACGATGGGAAGACACGACGGCCCTCGGGGATGTGAATAATCCCAAGTCCTGTCCTCTTGTGGGCCTTCATGTGCGTGATGTTGGTGTCCATGAAATAGATCTCTCCAGAGGTACACTTCACAGTCCCGGAGATAGTCTTCAGAAGGGTGCTTTTGCCGGCCCCGTTGGGGCCGATGACAGAGATAAATTCGTTTTCCCCTAATGTAACCGAAACCCGATCAAGGGCTCTCATTCCACTATATTCAGTTGTAATCTCCTTAACTTGTAGCATAGCGCTCTCTCCACTTGGCTCCAAGATAGGCTTCGATCATATGGGGATTGGCGATAACCTCCTGGGGCGGTCCCTCCGCCACCTTCCTCCCATTATCGAAGCCCACCATCCAATCAGCAATTTTTACCAGGCTTTGCACCACATGTTCTATAACGATAACCGTGATGCCGTTTTTAATGATAACCTTGATGATCTTCCCTATTCGGTTTGCCTCCTCAGGATTCAACCCTGCCATAGGTTCGTCTATAAGGAGCAGCGTAGGCTGCGTCGCTAGAGCTCGGGAGAACTCCAACATCTTGGTTTCCCACATGGTTAGGCCAACCGCCTGACAATAAGCTCGGCCGGAGAGTCCCATTTGCTGAGCAATTTTCTCTGCCTCGGCATAGGCTTTGTCAATATTCCCCCACCTGTTGAAGGCACCGATCATGATGTTCTCTACTACCGTCATGTTGCTGAAAACCTGGGGAATCTGGAAGGTGCGTCCTATTCCAAGCCTGCACGCCACATGTGGTTTCAGACTGGTGATATCTCGACCTTCAAAGAGAATTCGTCCCTTCTCGGGCGGCAAAAAACCATTGATCACATTGAACAGCGTGGTTTTGCCGGATCCGTTAGGACCAATAATACCCGTCACTTTGCCTCTAGGCACTTCTATGTTTAATTTTTCGAGGGCACAAACTCCGCCGAAGTATTTATCTATTCCCTCTATTTTAAGTATAGGGTCATTGGTATAGTTCCCCATACTTACAGGCTGAATAGGTTTAAACGTTAACGAATCGTAGTCCCTTGTTTTATCCAAAACTCTCTGTTTGGAATCCTCCCCGGCGACCAGTTTCATCGAGACCGTCGACTTTGATGGAAGGGGGCGAAAGGATCTGCGTATTCTTCCCCAAATACCTTCTGGCATGTATAAGATTGCGGCAATAAGAGCAATTCCATAGATGATGTCCTGAGCCCCCGGGTATCGGTCTCCAAACTGGGCGTTTAAGAATTCACCTATCGGGACTAAAATACAGGCAGCGATTAAGGGGCCCCAGACCGTGGCAATACCCCCTACAATGGTGATACTGAGAATTCTGACCATGATGAAAAGTCCAAAGACAGCATGGGTGGTCACAATGTATAACAAGCCGAAAGAATAGACCGTCCCCATGAGAGCGCCCATGCCGGCGCTGAGCAGAAAAGCCATCAATTTGTTCCAATAGGTATTGATCCCCATGCCCTCGGCCGCAGTCTCGTTCTGCTTAAGGGCTCTCAGGGCAAAGCCAAAGCGGGAGGACTCAATGGTCCGAACCGTGATCAGAACGACCGCAAGAAGTGCAAAGGCAATCAAGACGTAGAATCGCATATCTCTGAACTGCATGGAGCTCGCCCCGTGCCCTGTAAAAGGGATGCTTAATTCTTCCAGACCCAGATAGTTCAGAATAGGGAAGGTTATCAGAGGAAAGGCTATGGTCGCTATAGCGAAGAAGGCACCGTGCAGACGCAGTGTGGATAATCCAATGATCAAAGCAGTAATAATGGCAACAATGACTCCTGCCCACATCCCGAGCCATGGGGATATGGTCAGAAACTTAAACAGCAATACCGTGGTATAAGCTCCCGTGCCCACAAACATCATGTAGCCGAAGACCACCTGCCCGGCATACCCTGAGATGACGTTAAAGGATGAAGAGGCAGCAGTCCACAGGACGATGAGCAAAAGGATTCGCTGCGTATAGCGGTCGGGGCCTATGAAATAGGAGATAAGAGTCCCCACTACGCAGACAATGAAGATGGGGAAATAACTATGCCATTGGAGCGAGACTTGTTGCCTTCCTTCAGTTTTCATACTGCCCGTCCTTTTTTACCCAGTATTCCTTGGGGACGCACATACAGGAAAAGCACCAAAATCGTAAATACGGCCACGTTCTGGAGTGCAATAGGAATCACAAAAAAGCTGAGCTGCTGAACTAACCCAATTATTAACCCACCGAGAAGAGCACCCGTTATACTGGTCATCCCACCTAATATGACACTGGCAAAAAGGATGATAATAATGGTTTCCCCAAAAAAGGGATGGAAGGGACGGTAGGTAGCCATGAGACATCCTCCTGCTGCTGTTACGGCAATGCCTAACGCAAAAGCAAGGGCGTACACAAAGTGCAGATTGATCCCCATATAAGCACAACCCTCAGGGTCATCAGCAGCAGCCTTGATGGCTTTGCCTATCAGCGTCTTATTTAATAAAAGGAACAATCCGCTTATTAACCCCAGCGAAATGAAAAGGCTATAGGTTTGAGCGCGGTTTATGAGGACATTACCTATAGACCATGTTGCCATGGTGTAAGGCTGATTGATGATGCGGGGAGCTCCGGACCATCCTATGAGGATCAAGTTCGAGATGAGCAGAGAAAATCCCAAAGTGATGATAAGCGTTGAGGTCTCTGCTTCTGGAGTCCCAATGATCTTCTCAATTAATAACCGGTGGGTTATGTATCCGAGAACGAAGAACATGGGAAGAGCTATAAACGCAGAGACAAAGGGGTCTATCCCCCACCAATTGAGGAACCAATAGGTTGGAAAGTACATGGCGAGCACGGCAAATTCTGCATGGGCAAAGTTAATAATCTTCATCACTCCAAAAATTAACGCTAGCCCGGCAGCCAGGACTGCGTAAGACACTCCTATTAATATGCCCGATATGATTGATTCAATAAATATTCCCATTTTTAACCTCAGCTCTTTACATCTTCCGGCGACAGGAGGAAGATAATCGGTTGATGTGCTTCGATAATACAAAAAACAGACCCTTTTCCAGGCCAAAGGAAAACCTTTGGCCTGGAATGATTGCTACTCTCCATAGAAAGCTGAAATCTCCCGCTTTAAGCGCCACGGTACTACAATGAAACTTTATTTCGTTACCCAGATGGGCTTGGTCAAAGCAAGCTCAGGTGGGTAAATGGTGCGAGCAACACCACCCTGCCATTGAACAAGTAAGACATCCTGGTATTTCTTGGCTATACGTCCTTTTTCATCAAAAGCAATACCTTGCTTTGGTAATTGCCTCGTTGAAGAGACATCATGGATATCCAACTTATGGGCTACTTCTCTTATAGCCTCGCGGTTTCTGGAACCGGCCCGCTCCAATATCTCTGCCATGATAGGGATCATGCTCCAGGGATGAGTAAGTTCCTGCCCCATAAAGGCCTCATCAGAGTATTCTTTACGACACTGGTCCAGAGTGCGTTTAATCCAGTCTGGTGGGCTGAGTTTATGGGGAAAAGAGTTTGACATGGTAAGAAAACCTTCAAGGGATTCAGCACCTACCTGCCGGAAGGAGGGGTCAGCATGGGCGCCGGTAGACCCAATAAACGGTTTATTAACCCCTAATTCACGTTTCTTCATCAGAAGTAACTGAGCCTCCTGAATGGATGAGACGGCAAAAACGACGATATCGGGGTTCGCACTCCTCACTTTCTGCATGATTGGGGTGGCATCTGTCAGGGTGCCCATCGTCCATACCTCGTCGCCCAAGACCTCGATGCCTATGTTCGCAAAAGTTTTCTTAACACCGGCGCAGTGAGCTCTTGAGGCGGCCTGGTTGTCAGAAATTAGCACTGCTGTCTTCGGTGGATTCCCCAAGGACTTGGCTAAATCGATCGATCTGATCATACCTAAATCTCCAAAGACAGAGCTGGGCGGGCTGACGTAGAAGCCCCACTTAAAACCGCGTTCATGAAGCGTATCGGTAAAGCTGATGCTGAATTGAGGAATACCGAGACGTTCGGTAATCTCGGTGGCTGCCAGGGTAAAGGAACTCGCCCAACATCCTACCGCCATCAAAATATCCGGATTTCTACATACCCGATCCATAGCACTTGCGGCTCCTTCAACAGTACTCCCACTATCAGCAATAACAGCCACCAATTTAGCGCCACCCAGGGATTTTATGCCCCCATTATCATTGACCCAGCCCATTGCTGCCTTTACTCCCTGGACCATCAAGTTTCCGTTACGAGATAGAGCCCCTGAGAGGGGATAGACCACCGCTATCTTAATCTCGGCCGGGTTGGCCGGAGCAGCAGAAGCGGTCCCAAACCCGCATGATAAACCGACCCCTACCAGTGCAAGCACAAACATCGTTGCTACCCATGTACCCAATCTCCCCTTTTTGTATTTCATGTCCGATCTCCTTTCTAATCTTGACGTTTTGGGGTATCATTTATTAAATACCCTCATGATGCTTTTCTAAAAAATATCACCTCCTTTTTTAAGAATTTTCCTATCTGAGCTTAAAATCGGTCTTTGCAAGATCAAAACAGTCTTTCTCAGGGTCGCTCTTCTCTTCTTTCAACTTATATTTTTGAACACGGTGAGTCGGTGTCTTTGGAAGTTCGGTACGAAATTCGATGAAGCGGGGAATTTTAAAATAGGCCAATCTATCTTTACACCATCTTATGAGATCAAGGGGATCCAGGGTTTCGTTCGGCTTGAGGACAACAAAGACTTTGACTTCATCATCTTGAAACTCTGAAGGGACCCCTATCACAGCTGATTCCAGCACCTTCGGATGCGCATTGATGACGTTTTCCACCTCCAGAGAAGAGACATTTTCTCCTCTTCTCCGAATGACATCCTTTTTCCGGTCAGCAAAGAAGAAGTAACCATCCTCATCCATCCAGGCCTGATCCCCGGTGTGAAGCCATCCCTCCCTCAGTACCTTGTTTGTTAACTCTGGATCCTTGTAATACCCCTTCATCACAGAGGGATTCTTAATGACGATCTCTCCAACCGTTCCTCTTGGAACCTCCCTATCGTTCTCATCCACGATCTTTATCTCATTCACAAACCCAAAGCCTGGAAGCTGTTTCGGTAAACCCATGCTTTTCTCCTTACGAAGACCATGGAGAGGTTGAATGATACAGAGGCCGCATTCTGTTAAACCATATCCACTGACGAAGGTAATCCCGAATCTTCGCTCCATGTACTCCTCAAACTTCTTGTCCATGGCAGGCGTTCCATATGCTGCTTTCACATGATGATCTCTATCTTTTTCTGATTCAGGCTGCTTGCTTATGATCGTTAACATTGCCCCTATATAGTTAAACACCGTTGCCTTGTAATGTCTTATCTGATCCCAAAATTTAGTGGCGCTAAACCTTTCTACCACAATCAAGCTTGCCCCTGCCGTAAGGGCTCCCATCGTGGAATATCCCTGGGCGTTGGCGTGGAAAAAGGGCAAGCATGTAAATAGTCTGTCTTCTGGTTTGACATCCATAGGATAACTATATCCATAACCATTTATTATCCAATATTGATGCGTCATCATGACGCCCTTGGATGGACCGGTCGTGCCGGAGGTATACATGATTTCGCAAAGATCGTCTTCGCTAATATCAACAGGGGCAAGTTCTGGTGAGGCATCCTTCAAAGCGCCCTCAAAGGAGATAGAATCGCTGTTTCCGTTATGATCTCCTAACAAGAGAAGGCGCTTCAATAAAGGGGTCTTCGACCGAATCTGATCTGCCACCTCTTTCAGGGAAGAATGAACCAGAATGATCTTTGCTTCGGAGTGGTTCACAATATATTTTGTTTCTTCTGTTTTGTAATTCGTATTGATGGGAACCAAGATAGCCCCTATCTTTGCTAACCCAAACCATCCGTAAAGAAACTCAGGACAGTTGAAGAGAAAAAAACAGACACGATCCCCCTTCTTTACCCCTAAGCTCATAAAGACATTCGCGGCTCTATTAATATTTTCGTTAAACTCTTTATAGGTAATTTCCTGTTCACCGAAATAGAGGAAGACTTTATTTGGATTTTTACTGGCCTGTGTTTCTATTAGCTCTCTGATATTCATATATGAACTCCGTTCCGTTGCTCCGTAAAAAGCACTGTATCATAATCTCTTACTCTATTTCCCGAGGAACTTTTTCAAACGATCTTTCCGATATTTCTCGTAACTTTTGAAATCCGTCCACGCCAGAAGCTCACCGGCATCGACATCAATGGCCTGACCTACCATCATTTTAGACTTTTCCGAACACAAAAATAAGACGGCATCCCCGATATCTTCAGTCTCACAGAATTTCCCCATGGGAAATCGCACAATTTCTTCCTCTAACTGAGCCGGAGAAGCACTTGCTTTAAGAAGAGGGGTAAGTGTCGCTCCCGGACAAACAGCATTTACATTAATCCCATAGGAGGCAAGCTCATAGGCCAAATGTCTCGTAAATCCCAGCAGTCCGGCCTTTGAAGCCGTATAGGCCGCTCCCCCGTGATAGCTCATCTTTTTGGCTGCTACGGAGGCAATGTTTACGATCTTTCCATATCTTTTCTTCTGCATGATGGGAATCACCGCCTTGCAGCATAAAAACGCCGCATTTAAATTGATATCTATCACTTTTTTCCATATCTCATAGGTTGTATCTTCAACCATGAATGAATCGCCAATGCCAGCATTATTGACGAGAATATCGATAGTGCCGAATTGCTTGAACAGGAGATCGAACATCTTCCTGACCTCTTCTTCGTCTGATACGTCAGCCTGGATAGCAATGGTTTTTCCTCCGAGCTTCTTTAATTCCTCTGATGTTTTTTCTGCATCGTCTCGCACAATGTCATTAATGCAGACGTTCGCCCCTTCCTGAACAAATTGTGTGGCAATGGCCTTACCAATACCCTTTCCTGCTCCAGTGACTAAAGCGACTTGACCTTTAAATTCCATCATTCATCCTCCAATAAAAGATGAGTTATGGTACGAGTATGACTTTAATACCCTCTTTGCGAAGTAAAGTCTGGAATCCCTCATCAGCACGTTTCAAGGGTAAAACATGAGTTACAATTAACTTTGTATCTACGACCTTACTAGCAACGAGCTTAATGGCTCTGTACCAAGTGGAGGGCTGTCTTCGGAAAGAACCATGGACGGTTAATTCTTTATCGACAAGAACATTAGGTGCAAAGGTGAATTCCGGCCCTAATCCTACCACGCCTATCTGCCCTCCCAATTTTGCAATGCTTGTAGCCTCAGTCAATGAACCTTTCCCTCCGCTAACATCCATAACGATATCTACCCCTCTCCCTTCGGTTAAGGCCATGACCTTTCTCTTCAGGTCTTCTTCCCCCGCATTTACCGTTACAGCGCCAAATCTCTTTGCATATTCCAACCTTTCTTTGTCCTCCTTTAATCCAGATACGATAATGGTTGAAGCACCACTAGCCTTGGCTAACATCACTCCAAGCAATCCTATAGGGCCGGGTCCCATAATAGCTATGTCGTCACCAGGTTTCATATCACACCTTTCAAAGGCCCGTAACATCACTCCCAGGGGTTCAATGACCGATGCCTCGATAAAATCTACTTTCTCTGGAATTTTGTATAGACTGTTTACTGGAACGATGACATATTTTGCCATCCCCCCATCCACATGTTGACCCAGCCTGGTCTGGTACATACAGTGGTTAAATCTCCCCAATCGACAATAGTAGCAATTACCACAACCACCCCAAGTCTCCGTCACGACCCTGTCTCCCGGCCTAAATTCCTTGACCTCTTCCCCAACCCTATAGACCGTTCCTGCCACTTCGTGGCCGATGATCCTGGGTAATGTGATCCAACGGGCAAAAGGCTGCCACTCGTAAAAATGCAAATCCGATCCACAGATTCCGCACGCCTTGACCTCAATCATAACCTGATCCCTCTTAACAACGGGCTCCGGCATCTCCATAATCTCTATCCCAACCTCTGGTTTGTTCTTAACAACTGCTAGCATTTCAATCCTCCTTCAAACCTCTATGGATATTTGCAAGTTATCCTCAAAATGCATATCTAGACCTAAAATAAGCGCGATTACGGTCAACAAAAGCCAGACTGGCCGGGGGTTAACCAAATCGACAGAGATTAAAGGATATCTTAAAAATACAGCAGATGAAGACAGACTTCTCCCTTTGTTATTTCAATCCTTCCTTGAGAGATGGTTTATGATTCGAGAAGATTC
>Ga0315279_10000809_pt1 | contig 56876 bp, 28 predicted proteins | sample YL17G06_20_MG_FD_203694 | JGI IMG/M metagenome (GOLD analysis project Ga0315279, IMG submission 203694) | Sediment microbial communities from Yellowstone Lake, YNP, Wyoming, USA - YL17G06_20 | ecosystem: Environmental > Aquatic > Freshwater > Lake > Sediment | place: USA: Wyoming | collected... | reverse complement strand
CCCCGCGTACACGATTCCATTCGACACCGCCAGGGCGAAGACAGTATTGTTTGCGTTCGGGTTCCAGGCGGTGGCGTACCCCGTGGTCCCTTCCTGGATCGCCGCAATTCGGTTCCGCGTCAAGCCGCCGATGGAACCGGCGCCGTTAAAGGATCCCCCCGCGTACACGATTCCATTCGACACCGCCAGGGCACTGACACTACTGTTTGCGTTCGGGTTCCACACCAGGTCCACGGTGCCATCCGACAAAATGTGTGCGATGTTGTTCCGGGCCACGCCGCCGATGGAACCGGCGCCGTTAAAGTATCCCCCCGCGTACACGATTCCGTTCGACACCGCCAGGGCACGGACACTACTGTTTGCGTTCGGGTCCCAAGCGGCGGCGTACCCCGTGGTCCCTTCCTGGATCGCCGCAATTCGGTTCCGCGTCAGGCCGCCGATGGAACTGGCGCCGTTAAAGTATCCCCCCGCGTACACGATTCCATTCGACACCGCCAGGGCGGAGACAGTATTGTTTGCGTTCGGGTCCCAGGCGGTGGCGTACCCCGTGGTCCCTTCCTGGATCGCCGCAATTCGGTTCCGCGTCAGGCCGCCGATGGAACCGGCGCCGTTAAAGTTTCCCCCCGCGTACACGATTCCGTTCGACACCGCCAGGGCGGAGACAATACCGTTTACGTTCGGGTCCCAAGTGGTGACGTACCCCGTGGTCCCTTCCTGGATCGCCGCAATTCGGTTCCGCGTCAGGCCGCCGATGGAACCGGCGCCGTTAAAGGATCCCCCCGCGTACACGATTCCATTCGTCACCGCCAGGGCGGAGACATTACTGTTTGCGTTCGGGTCCCAAGTGGTGACGTACCCCGTGGTCCCTTCCTGGATCGCCGCAATATTGTTCCGCGTCAGGCCGCCGATGGAACCGGCGCCGTTAAAGGATCCCCCCGCATACACGATTCCATTCGACACCGCCAGGGCGTTGACATTACTGTTTGCGTTCGGGTCCCAGGCAGTGACGTACCCCGTGGTCCCTTCCTGGATCGCCGCAATATTGTTCCGCGTCAGGCCGCCGATGGAACCGGCGCCGCTGAAGGTTCCCCCCGCGTACACGATTCCATTCGTCACCGCCAGGGCGGAGACATTACTGTTTGCGTTCGGGTCCCAGACCAGGTCCACGGTGCCATCTGACAAAATGTGCGCGATGTTCTTCCGGGCTACGCCGCCAACATATGTAAAGGCTCCGCCGATGTACCAACCCCCCCGCCCGTCCGCCGACACCGCCATGATGGTTCCGACTACCTTCGGAAAGGGCCCGCCCGCTCCCCCGGTGGCCCCGCTGAACGGCACGCCCCCCCCCGTGGCTGGACCCACCCAGGTGAAAGTCCCCCCGATATACGTCGTCGGCCCATTCACCGCTACCGCATTGACGGTGCCGTCGGTTGAGTAGGTGGTGTCGGACGGGCCGTCGGACAGGGGGCCCAACACCCAGTTGGTGTTGTTGCCCGAATTCACGCCGCCGTTCACATTGCTGTAGCAGGTGAGCGTTTGACCTTGGCTGGCGTTGGAGTCTTTGACGTCGACGTAGGAAATATTTTGTGTGGCGGTTGTGGCGGTGCTCAAGGCGATGTTCCCTTGCGTGTTCGCACTGGTCGAGCGGATATTGAGGCGCGCGCCTGCTCCGCCTGTGAGCATGAGCGCATGCGAAATCGTCTGCGTGCCTGCGGTGTCGAACTGTAAGGTTACGCCGGCAGTGAGCGCGGTCAAATTGTAGAACGTCGTCGAGCCGAGAAGTTTCTGCGTCCCCGATCCATTCAGCACAACGGTGGAAGTTTCGGAACTTAGCGTCCCGCCTGAATGCGAGAAGTCGCCCGCGATATTGACGGTGCTGGTCCCGAAATAAACGGTGCCGCTCGTCTGACCGAAATAACTGGATATGGTGATGGTATAACCGTTCGTATTCAACTTTGCCGTGAACGTGCTGATGGTAATCGTCGCGACCGACACGTTCATGTTCACCGTGCAGCTCGCCACGCTAGCCCTGTCGAAAATCACGGTGTGTGAACTGGCCGGGACGGAGGCCCCGCTTGCGCCGCCCGACACATAAGACCAATTATTGGAATCACTCCAATTGCCGGCCCCGCCGGCCACCCAATACCGGTTCCCCTTGTCCGCCATAAACACCCAGTTCCTATTATTGCCGGAGTCGGTGCTGCCCGCCGCGTAGACGGAGGACATCACGCCCGGCTGCGCGTTGGAATCTTTCACGTTAACCGTTTGAACGTTCTGTGTTGCCGCCGAGGTTACACTGATGTACCAGGTTGAATTATTTGTCGTCGAGCGGAGATAAATGTTCTGCAGATTCAGAAGGCCCGTCACGTACTGTGTCGTCCCCGCCGTGAACTGGAGCGTTGCCCCTGAGGTAATCGCGCGCAAAGCGTAGAAGGTAGTCGCTCCGCTCAAGCGTTCTACGCCGTTCCTTGAAAAGGTCACGGTGTTGCCGCTTGCGTCAAAAATGCCGTTCCCAGATTTCGTCCAGTCGCCTTTCAGTGTGAGGCCGTCCGCCAGGGCCAGAGTCCCGCCGGATTTGTTGACCGCCACGTTCCAGAACGTGGTCCCGCCGGTCGTGAGCGCCTGCGCGCCCGATCCGTTGAAGGTCACCGTCCCCGCCTGGGCGCTGAAAATACCGCTGTTTGAAAAATTCCCGCCCACCGCCAAGGAATTAGAAGAGGTGTAGAGGCCACTGGCTATGCTAAGGTTGTTGCCGACTGTCACCAAAGAGGGGGCCGAAAAAGTCCCGTTGGAAAGCGAGAAATTCCCGTGAACGTTCGCGGAACTCAACGAGGCCGTGTAATCGACCCTCACATTGTCGATCCATCCCTGATCCGTCCCTGCCGACACACCTGAATCTTTAAGATATTTCCACATTAAACTGTGGGTCCCAGGTGTCAGACTTTGGCTCACTTCTGTCCAGCCCACCTCTCCTGAAATCCGCTGCGTATAGCCCGAATAGAGGTCGCATCCATCATTATCCAAACAGAACTCAAGAAAATCATATCCGTCTTCCGAACTCACCCGCCAATAAAATTTGAGGACCACTGAAGAAACGGCATTCAGATTTTCCTTGAGGGTCGTGGCTTGACTGTGGCTTATCGCCCCAGACCTGGCCGATTTGCTCCCATCCTGATATATGGAGGAGTCCTGGACCCAATTGGCGTTTCCGCCGGTCGTCCACCCCGCCGGCGGGAAGCTCCCTCCCTCAAAGGATTCGTTCGCCGTGGGTGGCGTTCCCATAAGGGCATCGTTGCTGTCCGAAAAATTAAGCGTCAAGTGGTAATAATCCGTCAATTGATTGACATAAGTATCCGCGCTGCCATCCCCGTCGCCCACATATTCCATGGTTCCCGAATCAGGATCATTCCCCTGAGCCAGGGTTAATGCTTCGCTCCCCATCAGCCGAATCACTCCGCTGTTGTCCACCGGACCCGTCACGGTTAACCCATAGCCATTCAGGGAAAGCGTTCCTTGTGTCAAAGTCAGCGTCCCATTAATAGAAAGCGCCCCGCTGGATATGGCGAGGCCCGATGTTTTGTTCACCCCCATTGACCCCAGGCTTGACCCGTTCATCTGGACGATTTGATTTCCACTGCCATTGAATTGAACGGTGGACCCTCCGGCCGTAAAGTCCCCCCCGGTCCGAATCAGATCTCCCCCCATCGTCACCACCGACGTCCCCAAAGACACGGTACCGTTCCCCTGCGCGAAGCTGGAGGAAACGGTCAAGGCAAAACCGGAGGTATTCAAGGTGCCGAGGTACCCCGTCACCGTCAAGGTGGACACCGTCACATTCATATTGAGGGCGGCGTTGCCGTTTTTCCCGAGGACTCCGTCAAAAACGACCGGGTTGGTGGACAAGGGAACAGGGGCCCCTCCGCCGCCTCCGCTTTCATAAAACCAATTGTTGGAATCATTCCAAAGACCCGCGGTTGCGGCCACCCAATAGCGGACACCGGTGTCCGTGGCGCCGATGGTCTGGGCCGTGGCCCCATTGGACAGGCCCGACCAATTGAAACGCTCATCCCCCGTGAAGAGCCGGACATAATAGGTTGTTTTGTCCCTCAAACCCGGCAGCGCATACCCTTGCGTCGTGCCCGGGACGACGCTGTAAGTGGTGATGTCGACTTTGCCGAGAGTATTGGTGACCGGAGAATTGGCGGAGAGCCCGGCCATGTCGGAGGCCGCCGAGGAATAGAAAAATCGATAATGGCCGGGATCGAGATTCCCGGAATTTCCATCTTCGCCGGGAGCCGTCCAGGTCAACAACAATTGCTGGCATGTCGGCCCCGACGCGGCGCTCAAGTTCGTCACCGCTCCCGGAGCCGCCCCGAACACCCAGTTGGTGTTGTTCCCGTAATCCACGCTCATGTCGTCGGCGTAAATCTTTTGCCCGCCCGAGGCGTTCGAATCCTGCACATTCACGCCCGCGATGGCCTGGCTCGAACCGGTCATAGTCAGATACCACGTCGCCCCGGCTGTCGTCGACAAAACACCCCCGCCCGTCAAACTCAAAAGGGCCGTTACGTACTGCGTCGTGCCGCCCGTGAACCGCACGTTTTGGCCATTTTCCTTGGCCAAAGCCAAACCATAAAAGGTCGTCGAGCCGGTGAGCGTGGAGGCCCCTAAACCGTTGAATGTCACTGTCGATCCGCTCGCGGTAAACGTCCCCCCCGCCACCTCCCAGTTCCCGCTCATCGTAAGGGCGTGGCCTTTCCCGTCGAGATTCCCCTGAACCAGCTTGAGCGTCGTCGTCGCCACCAGTGGCGCTCCAAGCGAAACGCTCCCGCCCGCCTTATTGACAATCAACGTCGAAAATCCTTTGCCGCCGCCCCGTATCGTTTGCGCATTGGAGCCTGTAAAGGACACGGTGCCGCCGTTGGCCTCAAACTCTCCATACTCCGTCCAGTTTCCGCCAGCCGTGACCGACGACACCGATGAAGCCACAAAGACGGCGCCCGTGCTGATCACAACATCCCCGGCGACAGATAAAATAGGATTAAACGAATCCGCTCTCGCCAACCCCTGGCTGGTCGTGCCGTTTCCAATCGTCAAGGCCCCGTTGACAGTTCCCTTTTGCCCCGCCGCCGTCCCCAACCACATCTCTCCATTATTTATATTCACCTTCACCACCTGTCCGGGAGATATTTCCGTCCCAAAATAGGCATAGCCGTTCGGCTGATCTATCACCGCCGCATAAAGATTGTTCTCCCCCGACGGGAAATTCACCACGCCTTGACGCGTCAGGTCGGAGAGCCGGACTTTCACCACATGTCCCGGAGTGGAAGCCGTCCCAAAATAGGCGTAGCCGTTCGGCTGATCGATCACCGCACTTATAGGTTCGTCCTCCCCCGATTCGAAACTCACCACCCCCTGACGCGTTAAGTCAGAGAGGTGTACCTTCACCACCTTCCCCGGACTGGTTCCCGTCCCATAATAGGCATAGCCGTTCGGCTGATCGATCACCGCGCTATAAGGTATGTCCTCCCCCGAAAGGAAACTCACCACGCCTTGACGCGTGAAATCACTGAGCTGCACCTTCACCACCCTTCCGGGATAGGTCCACGTCCCAAAATAGGCATTCCCGTTGGGTTGATCGATCACTGCGGTTTGAAGTTTGTTCTCCCCCGATTGGAAATTCAGCACCCCCTGCCGAGTGAAATTGCTGAGTTGGATTTTCACCACCTTTCCCGGAGAGTTCCACGTGCCAAAATAGGCGTAGCCGTTCGGTTGATCGATCACCCCGCTTTCAGCTCGATTCTCCCCAGACAGGAAATTCACCACTCCAACTCTCGTGAAATCACTGAGTTGAACTTTGATTACCTTCCCGGGGTTGGTACACGTCCCAAAATAGGCATAGCCGTTCGGCTGATCGATCACTGCGCTCCAAAGCCCGCTCTCCCCCGATTGGAAACTTAACACCCCCTGGCGCGTGAAATCACTGAGCCGTACCTTCACCACCAGCCCGGGAGAGGTATCCGTCCCAAAATAAGCAAACCCATTGGGTTGATCGATCACCCCGCTATTAAAGGGTCCTTCCTCGCCGGACAGGAAACTCACCGCTCCCTGGCGCGATAAATCAGAGAGCCTCACCTTCACCACCTGGCCACCCGTCTCCGTCCCAAAGTAGGCATAACCATTCGGCTGATCGATCACCGCAGTATGAAGATCACTCTCTCCAGCCTGGAAACTCACCACCCCCTGGCGGGTGAAATCACTGAGCCGCACCTTCACCACCTGCCCGGGATCGGAATACGTCCCGAAATAGGCATAGCCGTTCGGCTGATCGATCACCGCGCATCGGAGGTCATCCTCTCCTGTCTGGAAAGTCAATACCCCCTGGCGAGTGAAATCACTGAGCCGCACCTTCACCACCTTTCCCGGGTAGGTATACATCCCAAAATAGGCGAAGCCGTTCGGCTGATCGATGACCCCGTTCCAAACTGTATTCTCCCCCGTCTGGAAACTCACCACCCCCTGGCGGGTGAAATCACTGAGCCGCACCTTCACCACCTGCCCGGGAGAAGTATACGTCCCAAAATAGGCATAGCCGTTCGGCTGGTCGATCACCGCGCTCTGAAGATAATTCTCCCCCGCTTGGAAATTCAACACCCCTTCCCGCGTGAAATTTGACAGGTTCACTTTCACCACTTGCCCGGGGGCACCCCAAGTCCCAAAATAGGCGTATCCGTTCGGTTGATCGATCACCGCACTATTAAGATTGTTCTCCCCTGACTGGAAACTCACCACCCCTTGACGAGTGAAATCGCTTAACCGCACTTTAATTACTTGCCCGGTAGTTGCGGTTTGAGCGGTTCCAAAATAGGCGTACCCGTTCGGCTGATCGATCACCGCGCTTCCAAGTTCGTTCTCCCCCGTTTGTAAACTTAAAACTCCCTGAGGCGTGAAATCGCTAAGCCGCACTTTCACCACATTTCCCGGAAATGTATAGGTTCCGAAATAGGCGTAGCCATTCGGCTGATCGATCACCCCGCAATTGAGGAAATAAGGATACGCGTTCCCTCCATGAAACGTCAGATTTCCCGCCCGCGTGAAGGCGCCCGTTCCCGGAACCACCGTCAGGTTGTGGTAGGCCGTCGCGGGACCCGCCAGGGAAATGTCGGTCGTGTTATTTCCCGTGTACTGCACCGTGTTCGGCGGGTTCGTCCAGGTGTCGAGGATTCCCGTTCCCTGAAGCGGCGTCCCTGAACCCGTCAAGTTCAACGCGCCGTTCCCGTTCATGGTCACGATCGCGCCCGTTTGAATCAATACCGATTGCACCGACTGGCTTCCCGAAAGCAGCGGCTGCGACGCGCGCTGTGGCACCAGCACGTCGTTCGACGCCCCGGGAACAATTCCGACGTCCCAGTTCCCAGCGGTGGCCCAATCGTTGGACACCGCGCCCGTCCAAATATATGAACCCTCTATCGGCGGCGGGTCCTGCGAGCCCGGCGCGGATTTGGCGTAAGAGGTGGCGGCGTTCGAAATATCCGACCAATTCGAAACTTCGTCCGCCGTGTATAATCGGAAATAGTACGTCACGCCCGGCGCGAGCGAGGCAACCGTGTAGCCTTCCACCGTCGCCGGCGTTTGATTCGTTGTGGCAACGTCAACCCGGTTAAGCGTGCCGCTCGCGGTGTTGGTGGCGGCGAGCCCATTGAAGTCGCTCGCGTTACGTGAATAGAAGAACCGGTAGGTGCCGGTGAGGTTGCCGCTCGAACCGTCATCTCCCGCCGAATTCCAGGCGAGGTGCACCTCGCCCGTGTTCGCACCTTGCGATGCCGCCAAACTGTTCGTCGCCGCCGGCGAAGTGACATCCACGCCGAAATTCCAGTTTTCGTTGTTCTTTAAATCCACGCCGCCCGGATAGTCCATGATCTGGAGATACCCGCTCGCGTCGGAGGAGCTCACCTGCACGTAGCTCACCGTTTGCGAGCTCGTCACATGCAGATACCACTGATCGGCGGAAGTTGATTTCAAGACGACGGGCCAGGTGGCGTTGCCGTTCACGGTGAACGTCGAAATCGTGAAGGTTGAGTTTCCAGCGAAGAAGATCGTCGTGGGTTGAGTCAGCCCGGCGGTGTTCACATAAAGGCTCGGCGTCGTGAAGGAGCTCACGAACGTCAAGCCGTTAGATGAAGTGTTGGAAGAGATGATGGGTTCCACGGTTTTCCCTTGCAGGTCGACTTTCTGCGAACCAGAGGCCGAGAAAGTGATGGGTCCCGTTCCGGTGCTCCATATAATCTCCGCTCCGTTGTCTGAGAGAGTGAGATCGCCCTTGAATTCAAGGCGGGGATTATGCACCCCGTTATTAACGGTGATTTTGTGGGGTCCAGCCCGAACCAATACATCCCCCGTAAAAACCACATCTCCCAAAAACGTGATTGCTCCGTCATAATTAACATTTACATATTCGACATAAGGGGATTGGTAGGTTCCAGAGGCAACAGACAAGTCATCGTCTTGCGTCTGAAAAGAAAGGGTGGAAACGGAAATGGTGCCGTTTTGTTCCAGAATCCGGCCGTGGTCGGCGGTGATTTGCAGCTCCCCGGTTCCATCGATGGTCCCGCCATTTTTCACACGCAGGGGACCCAAACATCTAACAGTGGCATTAACCGTCAAAGTGCCGTTAACTTCCAACCCCGACCCGCCGGCGTTGCTAAGATAGAACCCGCTATAATTAACTGCCACGTCCCCATTGATACGGACATTATAGAGAATCATCCCGGGCCACCCACTTGATTGCTCCATGGTCACACCGGTTCCGTTCATGATCAAAAGGGAATTGCCATGGCTAAATTGGGTGATAAAGCGATTGTCCCAGTTCCCGCTCACAGTCCAGGTGGAAGCCCCCATGTCGGTGCGGGCGTTGGACATTGTCACGTCGCCGGCGACGGTGACGTCGGAGTTCGTCGCGGTGTTGTCGAAGATGGCGGCCTTCTCCATGGTGAGATTGCCGAGGGCGAAAAGTTTGTCCTGCGGTTTGTAAGTGGCCTCTGAGGCGCCGCCGGTGGAGATAACCAGGTGATAGAAGCTCGCGCTGTTCATGAGGATGGTGTGCGTGCTGGCGTCCGCGGCCGCAAACACCACAGTGGAAGCCCCCGCGTCAAACGTCGCGCCGCCCGATCTGTCAAGATTTCCGCCAAGAGTCACAACCGAAGTGCCGAGAGAAACCTGGCCGCCGGTCTGCAGGAAATTGCTGGACACCTTTACGTCGTAACTGCCGCTATCAAAGCTGCCGCGCGCAACAAAATCTCCCGCGCTGATATTCACCTGGCCTCCGGGTGCGAATTTGTCGCCGTTCCAAACGTAAACTGAATTGCCCGCTTTGACGTTCAACGTCCCGGAGTCGACGGTGTAGACGGCGGAAATATCGGTGTCGCCATTCAGAGCTGCAGTGACTAGTTTGGCGTTGGTGACTGAAGTTCCGTTGGAATCGTTGGAACGGACAACCAAATGGTTCTGATACAGGTCAATCCCGGATGCGGCGGATTCACCGGAGGTGATCATCGCGGTGACGGCTTTTTCGGTTTCGCCGTCGAGATAAAGCGTGGCGACATCGCCGGAGGAAAGGGAAAGGCCCGAAAATTCAAATTGGCCGCTGGCATTTGTTTCGGCGGTCTTCACGGCTGCCGCGCCGTTTACGGAAAGCGCCACGGTTTTTCCGGTGCCGATATTTGTTACCCCTCTATCCGCATAAACTGTGCCGGAGAGGCCGGGGGCGGTCAGCATGGCGAAATACGCCTGTGGTTTTCCGCCAATAGCCGTAAAGTTGCCCCCAACATAGACGGTTCCTTTTTGGGCGACAATCGTTTCAACCGAATTATTCGAATTTGGATCCCAACCGCTTACATTTCCAAACAAATCCACAGCAGCAATATTGTTTCTTGTTAAACCTCCCATGCCAGAAAACATACCACCGACATAAACCATTCCATCGGCCACCGAAATTTCATTCACCACATTCCCCGGACCACTTACATTGGGATTCCAATTTGTCACAGCCCCAGTCGAATTGGCAATTACGGCGGCAAGAGAAGTTCTAGGAAGCCCGCCGCCAATAGTTCCTATATTTCCCCCAAGGAATACGGTCCCGCTATCAACCACTATGGAAGAAATCCAACCTCCTGAATTAGGGTTCCAATTGGTCAATGCCCCTGTTGAATTGGCCACTATCGCCGCCACACGATTCCTCGTCACTGCGCCCCCCATCGTCGTGAAATCTCCTCCCGCATATACCAACCCATTACTTATAGAAATGGAAAGAACACCTTCGCTAACTCCTGTCGCGCTTGGATTCCATGAAGACACAGCTCCGGTCGAACCTTCAACAAGAACTGCGATATTATTTCGTGTCAGCCCACCGATTCCCGTGAAAAGGCCACCCACATAAACATTCCCTCCAGAGATTGTTATGGCTGAAACTTCAGGAACTCCACCCCCGGTAACATTCGGGTTCCAATTGGTTACCGCCCCCGTTGAGTTTGCAACTACCGCCGCAAGTCGGTTCCTGGTCAATCCCCCAAGACCCGTAAACCGTCCCCCTACAAACACAATTCCATTTGATACCGATATAGAATCAACCCACGGATAAGTTCCGGTTGGATTAGGATTCCAGCTCAAAAGGTTTCCGCCGTCATCCAAGGCGGCAAGACCGTTTCTTACTTGGCCTCCCATGATCGAATATCCCCCTCCAACAAATATTTTTCCATTCGAAATTGACAAGGAATTAATAACTGCAGAGGGATTCGGATCCCAATTGGTTAACGCTCCCGTTGAATTTGCGACAACCGCAGCCAAATTATTCCTGGAGAGGCCTCCGATTCCCGCGAACCCTCCTCCCACGTACACATTGCCACTTTGGACCGCAAGGGTTTTAACCATCGGCGACGAAGGCCCGGTAACATTAGGGTTCCAACCTGTCACTGAACCCGTCGAGTTTGCCACAACTTCCGCAAGCAAATTCCTGGTCGCGCCACCAATGGATGTAAAGTCTCCCCCAACGTAGACTTTCCCATTATCAACGGCAATAGAATTGATGGCCGCAAAGGCATTGGGTTTGGGATTCCAGCCTGTCACGGCACCTGTTGATTCCTTTACCACCGCCGCCAAACTGTTTCTTGTCATACCCCCAATATTTTCAAACCATCCCCCGACATAGACCAAATCATTATCAATAAAAAGCGAATAGACATAATTTACCGCCCCAGTAACATTGGGATTCCAACTCGTAACCGATCCAGTCGAATCGGCTACGACAGCTACAAGGCCACTTCTGGTTAACCCTCCGATTCCAGTGAAATATCCACCCACGTACACAGTGCCGGATTCAGCCGCCAAAGTGTAAATACTCTCTCCACCACCTCCGGTCACATTTGGGTCCCAATTTGTGACCGCCCCTGTCGAATTGGCCAAAACAGAAGCAATATTATTTCTCGTCAAACCCCCGACCTCGGTAAATTTTCCACCAACATAAACCGTCCCGTTGAATATCGCCAAAGCATCCACTCTGCTTTCAGAACCATTTACATTGGGGTTCCAGCCTAAGTCAACCGAACCATCCGGCAATATATGTGCCAGATTGTTTCTATTTGTGCCTCCAACATTATTGAAAAGCCCTCCGATATACCATCCACCTTGGCCATCGGATATAACTTTATTGACTGAACCTGCAACTTTCGCGTAAATGGAATCGGGAAGTCCCGTTGCCATATCCACTGGAGTTCCGCCCCCCGATTGGGCCCCAACCCGGGTGAAATCCCCACCTATGTAAGTTGTAGCGCTGTCCCGAGCAATTGCATATACCGTTCCATTCGTTCCCCAGGCAGTATCCGAAGGCACGGAAGACAGCGGCGCAATCTGCCAGTTGGTGTTGTTGCCGGAATCGAAGCCGCCCGACATATTGGTGAAGCAGTAAAGAGTCTGACCCTGCGAGGCGTTGGAGTCTTTCACATCAACGTAATAAATGTTTTGGGTGGCTGTGGCAGCGGTGCTCAGAGCGATGTTCCCCTGCGTGCTTGCGTTCGTCGAGCGGATGTTGAGGCGCGCACCTGCTCCGCCTGTGAGCATGAGCGCATGCGAAATCGTCTGCGTGCCTGCGGTGTCGAACTGCAAGGTTACGCCGGCAGTGAGCGCGGTCAAATTGTAGAACGTCGTCGAGCCGAGAAGTTTCTGCGTCCCCGATCCATTCAGCACAACGGTGGAAGTGTCGGAACTTAGCGTCCCGCCTGAATGCGAGAAGTCGCCCGCGATATTGACGGTGCTGGTCCCGAAATAAACGTTGCCGCTCGTCTGGCCGAAATAACTGGATATCGTGACTGTGTAACCGTTCGTATTCAACCGGGCGGTGAAGGTACTAATGGTCATCGTCGCGACGGTCACGTCGGCGTTCACCGTGCAGCTCGCGACGCTCGCCCCGTCGAAGGAGACGGTGTGCGTGGAAGCGGGCGGAGAAGCACCGCCGGCGCCGCCCGAGGTCAGGCTCCAGTTCGCCGCGTCGCTCCAGTTGCCGGCGCCGGCGGCGACCCAATAACGGTTCGGCCCGTCGGTGACCGGATTGGTGAACTTCCAGTTTTCGTTGTTCAATAAATTCACGCCGCCCGGATAGTCCACGATCTCCAAATAGCCGTTCGCGTCGGAGGAACTCACCTGCACGTAGCTCACCGTCTGGGAACTCGTCACATGCAGATACCACTGATCGGCGGAAGTTGATTTCAAAACGACGGGCCAGGTGGCGTTGCCGTTTACGGTGAACGTCGAAATCGTGAAAGTGGAATTCCCGCTGAAGAAAATCGTCGCGGGCTGGCTCAGCCCCGCCGTGTTCACATAGAGCATCGGCGCGGTGAAGGAGCTCACGAACGTCAGACCACCGGAGCTGGTGTTGGAAGAAACGATGTTTTCAACGGAATTCCCAAGGAAATTGACCGTCTGGGCCGTGTCCGTGGCGAAAGTGATGGTGCCGGTGCCTTTGGTCCAGGTGAAAATACCATATGTTTGATCAACGGCTACATTTCCCTGAAAGGTGATATTGGGATTGTTGGTGGCGTTATCAAGTACGCCATTCCCATTAGTCGGCCGAAATGTCACATTGCCGGTAAAAATAAGTGGACTATTGACAAGGGTCGCCGGAGAATTAGAAGGCTCGATATTCACCTGCGCGCTCTGATAGGTCCCTGCTGGCAAAGAAGCGGGGCGGTACAATGTGAAATTGGCCACGGAAATTTCAGCCGAGGCGTCAAACTGCACAAGGTTTCGGATCTGAAGCTCAGATGAGCCGTTGATTTTCCCTGTCCCAGTAACATAGGTATAGGTGGGACTCTCACATCCGCCGACATAGTGATTCACCGTAAAAGTCCCGCTCACAGAAAGGATATAGTCGTTACAGAAATTCCCCCCGGTTGTGACAGAACCGGAAATGGTGAGATCGTGCAGGCGGTTGGCATAGAGGTCTTTTTGAAGAATTGTTTTCGCGGTTCCATTCATGATCAACCGGGAACTGTTGCTGTTAAAGGTTCCCACTCCGGTGGTTTGCCAACTCCCGCTCACGGTCCAGGTGGAGTTGCCCATGTCGGTTTGGTCGTTGTCCATCGTCACGTCGCCCTGGACATAAATGGTGGCGGCGTTGGTGAGGTTGTCGAAGGTGCCGTTCACAAGGGTGAGGTTCCCGGCCACGATCATCGAGGAATAAACGGTGCGGAAGATGTCGTTTCCGTCCGCAGAGTTCACCACGAGGTGATAATAATCCGTCGCCGCCCCGAAATCTTTGACCATGAACACGTCGCCGTTGACGCTGTCGCCATTCCCGACATACGTCCATGTTCCCGAATCAATGTCCTGCGGCAGGTTGCTGACGGTTTCGCTGCCGAAAAGCTGGACGTTGCCGGTGTTGGAGAAGGCGGTGCGCGAGGCGTTGGCGGTCAGGTTGAACCCGTTCAAGTTCATCGTTCCCGAAGCCAGAGTGAGATCGTCGTTCAGCGTGAAATTCGCCGTGGCGATGAAAACATCCAGCGCGGTTCCCGTCGACTGAAACACCAGGTTCTCAAAGGTGGAGAAGTATTTGGTGAAGGTGGCCACATCCACCGACGCGTCGTTGTTGCCGGTGAACATGACGGTGGAACTTGAGTTCAGAACCTTGGAGCCCGCGGCGATGGCTTCGGTGCCGAAGAGTTTCAGCGTCCCCGAGCTATCGACGAGCAATTGGCTAGTGACGGCGATATCCTTCCCGTTCAAATTAAAAGTGCCGGAAGTGACGGTTAAGGTCTGGCCCGCGGCATTCAGGGTGCAGCTCGAAAGGAGGGTCACTTGTCCTTCTGATTTTTTGACGGTGACATTTCCGTCGAACAGAGCGGCCGCCCCGGTCAAATCGAAAGTTTGATCGGCCGAGCCGCTGGCAGAGGAACCCCCGAAAACAAGGGGCGCGTTCCCGCCGTTAAAGGCGGATCCGACCGTCACATTCCCGCGGGCCTCGAGAGTGCCCGTGTTCACCCGCCCGTCGGTCAGGTTCATATCCCCGTTCACAACGACCTTCTGGCCGCCGGTGATGGTCAGCACATTATTGGTGCCATTAACCATGTTGACAACGAGGCCCGCCATGGTCGCGCTCGGCCCCATGTTAAAGGTGGTCCCGTAACCCAAGAGTGTGAAGGTCGTCACAGCGGCGTTAAAGGTGCCGCCCGTCACCACTACATTCGGCCATTCCCCATCCGGTCCCAGCATCACGCTCGCCGGCGTCGTAAAGGTACCGGCCGCCTGTTTAAGCCCCCCCGACTCAATGGTGAGCGCATGGCCGTTCCATGTAAAGGGAGCATTGCCGCTAAAGGTGCTGGTGATGGTCGAGCCATAGAGTGTGGCGTCGGCGTTGAAGACGATGGAATCCGAGGCGTCCGCCGCGCTGTCCAACCGCAGGTAAAGGCCGCTTCCGCCGTTCACCGTAAAAGTCTGGCTCTTGGCGTCATCGCCCAAATCAAGGATGGTGTCTCCGCCGTTCGCCGCCGCGCCCTGAATGATGTTCCCCCGGGCGTCGATGACGCCCCCCGTCAGCTGGCCGTCTGTATAAGTGAAGGTTCCCGTCACCACCACCGTCTGCCCCGCGCCGATGGTCAGGAGATTGACCGCGGTGGTTTTATTGACGGTCAGATTGCAGAAGGTGATGTTTGATCCCACGTTAATCGTCGTATCCGCTCCGGCTAAGGTGACGGTGCCGGAGTTCGCGTCAAAGGTGCCGCCCGTTTTGATGAGGTCCGCGTACTGGCCTCCGCCGACGGTCCCGAAGTACATCTCGCCCGGCGCCACAAAGGTCCCCGCAGCCATTTTAAAGTCGCCGCTGCCGATGGTCAAAGTGTGGCCGTTGTAGACGAAAGGCGCCGTGCCGCTGAAGGTGCTCGTCATCGTCGAACCATAAAGCGTGGCGTCGGCGTTGAGCACAATCGAGTCCGAGGCGTCCGCCGTGCTGTCCAGCCGCAACGTCGGCCCGACGCCGCCGTTAATCGTATAGACCTGGGCCAAGCTGTCGTTAGCGAGATCAAGGTACGTGTCGCCCCCATGAAAAGCCGAACCCTGAACGATATTCCCATTGGCGTCGATGCTCCCGCCGGTGAGGTAACCGTCCGTCAGCGTCAGCGTCCCATTCACGATCATCTTCTGTCCAGCCGTTATGGTCAGTGTGTAGTTTACGCCGCTCGTCTTATTCACCGTGACATGGTTGAACGCCACCGGGCTCGCGGAATTGTAAGTGGAGTTGCCCCCGCTGAAGACGACGGTACTCGTTCCCGCGTCGAATGTCCCACCCGTCTTGGTGAAGTTTACGAGACCCCCTAGGGAGGGGTCGCCGATGTAAAGAACGCCGTCCGTTTTAAACACGCCATCCGCTTGGACAAAGCTGCTCGCCGTTTGAAGGGTGACGGAGCTTACGGCCAACTGATGAATTGTCCCGGTGTAGCCTGATTGAATACTGATCCCTGAGATCGATGTGGACACATCGATGTCGCAGTTTTTCACCGATACGGTGCTGAAGGTGGCGACAGCCCCCACTCCTGGGACGCTACCGCCTTGCCAGTTGGCACCCTCGCTCCAGTTGTTCGTCGTCCCCAACCCGATCCAGGTGTAGTTCGCCGGCGAGGTGAAGATCCAGTTCCTGTTATTACCGCCGTCGGTGCTGCCGGTTCCGCGGGCGTCGATCGTATTCCCGAGCGAGGCGTTCGAATCTTTCACGTTGATCGTCTTGATCGTGGTGCTCGATCCGGTGTAAGAGAAATACCACGTGGCGTTGTCGGTGGTCGATCTTAACCACACATTTTCGAAATCGATCATGCCCGTGGCGTATTGAGTTGCACCGGCGGTGATGTATAGCGTGGTTCCCGAAGTGACCGCCTTAAATCCGTAGAAGGTCGTCGGCCCCGTTAAAACGCTTGAACCGGCCGGAGCGAAGGTCACCGTGCTCGTCCCGGATTCAAACGTCCCGCCCGAGCGGTTGAAATCTTTTTTGATGGTGAGTGCGGAGGAGCCCAGAGAAATGGAACCCGCCGACTGGTTGAAGGCGCTGGACACCGTCAAGGTGTAGCCGTTCGTATTCAAGGCCCCGGTGAATCCGCTGAAGGTGAGCGTGGCAACGGTGACGTCCGCTGTCAACGTGGGGGTTCCATTTTTTCCGGAGGCACCGTCAAAGATCACGGTGTGCGACGACGCCGGAGCCGAGGCGCCGCCGGTTCCGCCCACGCCGGCGCTCATGATGGACCAGTTGTTGGAATCGCTCCAATTGCCGCCGGCGGAGTTGACCCAATACCGCTCCGGATTCTCCCCTCCCCAGGTCATATCCTGCGTCGAAAGGGCGATGTTCCAGTATTCAAACTTGATCCAGGCCGCGGAGCGGGCCGTTGAGGAAATGCGGACTTCGTCTATATTGCCGTTAAAATATCCACCGCCACCACCCGGGTCAAAATCTCCTGAGCGGCCGATCGCCGTATTGGCGCTCAATGTCGGGACAGCAAGAAAACTGCCGGTATGAGAACCTGCTGCCACTGAACCATTGACATAAAAATCAACCGTAGCTGTGTCTAAACCGCTTGAACGGGTAGCACAGGCGTAATACCACGGTCCCGCCGATATATCGGAATTTGTATAAAAATCACTGTTAACGCCGCCAACTGTCCAATAAAAACTCAATCTGTATGTTGCAACTCTTTTATAGACAACTAATGCATACTGCGTTTTATCGGCATCGCTTCCAGTTTTGGCGATTATGTCGTTTTCATCGGCATCCGTAAAAGTGGTTCCGTTAATCCACGCGCAAGCGGTCATTGCGCCCGCTGAATCGACGTCGCCGAGATCAATGTATTGGGAGCTTGCGCGCGCAAAGTTTCCGGCGCCATTGACTTTCCCGTCGGTGGCCGTGGGCCCGTTAATTGTTCCATTGAATCCGTTGCCCGAGGAATCGTTGGCGGAGAGCGTTGTGCCGTTGGGCAGGTGCCATACGCCCCGGAAGTTGTTGTTCCAGACATGGGCCGGATCCGAGGTGTCGGTGGAAGCGTCCGATTTGCCGTAATAAATATAAATATCCGTCGGCGCGGAGTTGGAGAGCAAGGGAACTTTTACCCAGAAATTCCCTGTGGCGGAACTGCCTGTGACCAGGTAAGACTCCCGTTCATATTTTAAGGTCGTGGTTCCATCGGAGGCGGTGAACCGGATATCGTAACCGTCGGAGCGGGCTTTGGCTCCGACGTCCGTGTCGCTCGAAATTTTCACATAGAGCGGAAAATCGGTGAGCTCGGCATCCACGTGCTCATTGGAAATGACGATCTTCTTTCGGTAGAGCCATAAGCCCATGTCGTCACAAAACGTCCAATTGGTGTTGTTCCCGAGATCCGTCGACGTCACGCCTGCCGACATCACTTTACCGCCGAAGACGCCGGCGTTCGAGTCTCTGACGCGCACGCCCGCGAGCGTCTGATTTGATCCGGTGTAGGTGAAATACCACGTGGCGCCGTCGGAGTTGGATTTGAGACTGATGTCGCGAAATTCGACGGCGTGTGTCGCGTACTGCGTCGTCCCGGCGGTGAAGCAGAGAGTCGTTCCCGAAGTGAGGGCTTTCAATGCGTAGAAAGTCGTCGAGCCGGTGATGGAGGAAATATTAACGGTGTTGAAGACGACGGTGGAGTTGGCGACGGTGAAGGTGCTCGAGTCGGCCTGCGTCCAGTGCCGGCCCAGGGTGATGATCGTCCCGTCCATTTCGACGTCGGCCGTTGCGTCCAGTTTCCCGTTGATGACGATGTCGGAGGTGATGGTCAGGTCATACCCGTTCGTATAGAAGGTGTCGGTGCTGGTGATGGTGAGGCTGTCCGCCGTGAAATCGCTGGCCAGATCCGCGCTGTCGGGGCTGGCCCCGGCGATCACGTCTCCCAGGTTTTGGTTTGCGGTATTGAGAGTTAAATCGCCAATGAGCCGCAGGCGCGAGGAACCGGAGCCTTTGGCGAAGGTCCCCGCGGCGAGGATTAGATTTCCGGAAACATTCAATTCGTTGTTCGACCCGACAATGAAACTGGAACCGGTGTTGGCCGTGATCGCCGTGAAGGTGCTGGTGGCAGCGAGCTCAATTCTCTCGCCCGAGTCCAACGACACGGCGGGCTTGTAATCGACGCCGCCCAAATAAATCTTCCGGCCGTTGTAATCGATCTCCGTCCCTTCAAAGGTGAACTTACCGGAGGCCGCTTGCAGCGTCACGTTGTTGGTGGCGCTTGAAACCCGGAGGAGGCCGTTATTGATAAGCTTCCCGCCGTTTGCGATGTTCATGCTGACCGTTTGGGTGCTTCCTTCAAGAATCAGTGAACCGTTTGAACTCACCGTCATCGAGGCGGCGGTGATGGTCGCCGACGATGTGACGGTGTGGTTCGCCGCGATAATGGCGGTGTCAATGTCCCTGGGGACGGTTCCCGACGGCCAGGGCGCATCCGCCACGGTGCTGTACCAATACCCGGATCCCGTGGTGGTAATGGTCTGAGGCCCTTGCGCCGTCGTAAACTGCCAATTGGTGTTGTTCCCCAAATCCGTGCTGGTGCCGTCGCTCGCAACCATCGCCTGCCCGCCCAGAACGCCGGCGTTTGAATCCTGCACGCGCAGGCCCGTGAGCGTTTGCGAGGATCCGTTATAGACGAAGTACCAAGTGGCCGTGTCGGTCGTGGACTTCAGAGAAATGTTGCGGAACTCAACCATGTTGGTGCAGTACTGCGTCGTCCCGTTCGTGAACTGCAGCGTCGCACCGCTCGTGATGTCCTTGAGAGCGTAGAAAGTGGCCGCGCCGGAGATCTTCTGAATGCCGGAGCCGTTGAACGTCACGGTTGAACTGCCGGCGGTGAAAGTTCCGGAGTTTGAAAACGCGGGGCCGGCGCCGGTGAGAGTGATATTTTGCGAACCGGCATTGAAGGTGCTTCCGCCGATGACCAAATCGCCGGCGGTGACATCGGCCGACAACGTCGTGGGACCGTTGAAAGTGAAAGTCGAAGTGTTCGTCTGCGCTCCGGCGATGGAAATGCTGCCCGACCCGCTCGTGACGAAACTGACTGGCTTCGACCACGAGGAGTACGCGTTGACGGTGGTCGCTCCGGTTTGCGCCGAGTTTCCGATTTGCAAAGTGGTTCCGTAGGTGAGGTAGCCGAGATAAGTGGAAGTTAAACCGAGCGTGCCCGCACCGCCGGCCACGCCCACCGTTTCGCTCGCCGTGTACGGCGCCATCGTCAAGGTCCCGACGCTGTTAATGTCGTTGGCCTCTGTAAGGTAGATGAAATCAGTGTTTACAGTAATATTTCCGGTGCCGGTGGTCTGTAAAGCATTGGCAATACTCAAACGCATGCCGTAATTGTTAGTAGTGACGCCGCCGCCGCGGATGCCTGTGATTAAAAGATTGCCCGAGCCGGTCGTTTTAATGGTGGGGCCGACGCCTGAGACGCAGATGCCGTAGTTGTTGTTGCTTGTCCCGCCGGCATTGCCACCGGTGGCGGTGACAGTCAGGTCGCCGTTGACAGTGGAGATAGTGCCCCCAGCAACTACATACATGCCGTAGTTGCTGGCGCCGGTGGTGCCTGGGCTTCCCCCGTTGGCTGTAATGTTGAGGGTGCCCGAGCCGGTGTTGCTGATAACAGAATTGGCGGCGCTGACATCGACGCCGTAGTTGCCACTACTGGCTCCTGCCGTTCCGCCTCCGGTGCCGATGATGGTCATAGCGCCTCCGTTGCCGGTGATTGAACCGGCAGCAGTGACATAGACGCCCCAGTTGCTGTTTCCTGTGGTTCCGCCGCCGGTGCCGGTGACGGAGATCTGTCCAGTGCCAGTGGCTTTGATAGCGCTGTTGGTGCCGTTGACAATGACGCCGTGGTTGCTGGCGCCTGTTCCGCCGCCGGTGCTGTTGTGGACAGTCAGGTTGCCGTTGACAGTGGAGACAACGGCGCCGGAATCCACGTCCAAGCCGTAGTCACTGGCGCTGCCGGTGTTGCCTGCGCCGATGCCGGTGATGTCGATGGTGCCTGTGCCGGTGGTGCTGACCGCGCCGGAGGCGCCGGTGATGTAAACTCCGTGGTTGCTATTGGTAGTTGTGTTGTAACCCTGTCCGTTGATTATGATATTCCCGCCGGCAGCCGCCACTGCCACAGTACCGATATAAACTCCATATTTCGAGCCGGAATTGCCCACGGCAAATCCGCTGGTGGTTGTAATGGTGCCGTTTCCTCCGCCGATGGTTATGTTGCCACCGTTGGAGGCGATGCCCGATGAAAGGCTCACATAGCCGGATGTATCTCCATCCAAATCGGATTGCAGGATCACGGTCAGCGCGCTGGCTGAGGCCGTGATGGAACTGGTTGTTATGATGTTGCTATTGGCCTTCATCGTCAACGTGGCGGCGCTCGCGCCCGCGTGCAGCAAAGCCGTGGTGGCGAGCGTGATGGTGCTGCCGGAAATAAAAGAAACGTTCTTGTCCAAAATGGTGCTCGCGGTATTGATGGCGATGTCGCCGGCCGTGGTGCTGCCGATGATCAGCGTGTAGCTGGCACCCCAAGAAATGTAGCCAAGAAAGGCGTCAGTCAAGCCCAATGTTCCCGCGCCGGCGCCGACGCCGACAGCTTTCGCTGCAGTATAGGGTTCGATAGTTAAATCACCGATGCTGTTGATGTCGTTGGCTTCCGCAAGATTAATGGTGTCGGCGGTGACGGTGATGGCGCCTGAGCTAGTGGTCTGTATACCGTTGGCAACAGCTACCTTGACGCCGTAATTAGAAGTCGTGGTTCCCCCGCCGCGGACGCCTGTAACCGAAAGATTGCCCAAACCTGTGGTTTTAACGGTGCTGTTGGCGTCGGCCACATAGACGCCAATGTTGTTCGTTCCCAAACCTGCTCCGCCGCCGCTGCCACTGACGGTGAGATTGCCATCGGCCGTGGAGATGACCCCGCCGCCGGCAACGTACAAGCCGTAGTCTGAGCCACTGTTCATTACACCCCCGCCTTTGCCATTGACGTATATGGTTCCTGCGCCAGTGGTGGTTATAGCTCCGCTGGTGCCGGTGACACAAACGCCGTAACGGTTACTCGAACTTGAGGGGGAAAATCCATGGCCGTTGACAATGATATTTCCGCCGCCGGCCGCCACTGTTGATGAAATGTAAACGCCTGTTGCCTGGCCGGCGTTGCCGAAGGCAAATCCGCTGCCTGCGCTGATGGTTTTCGAACCTCCGCCGATTGTGATGTCTCCGCCGTAGCTGGTAAGAGCTGCAGCTATATTTATATAGCCGGAACTGTCGGCGTCACTGTCTGCGTCTAAAACTATGTTGAGTTTGCCCGAGCTTGAGGTCATGGCGGCATTGACTATGATGTTGGTACTGGCAGTTATGGTTACAGTCACATCGCCGCCTGATGTTTTAGCGAAGGCACTGCTTACAGTAATGTCGTTCAGGGCGGAAAAACTGACGCTGGTGCCGGCGTTGATTTGTGTTTGGATGTCGGCGATGTTGACGTTTCCGCCGCCGGAGCCCCCCTCCCAATTGGGAGCGCTGCCGGCATTGGTGGTGGGGGAGTTATTTATGGTTAAACTGCCCAATGGCGCGGCTTGGATTTTTTTTACTCCGCCCAAAAACACGCCAATAAAAACAATTATTAAAAGCGAAGTTTTTGCGCCGTCATTCCTGCTCCATCCGTCATTCCTGCGAAAGTCCGCCTCGGCGGATTCGTCCTGTGGCGAACAGGAATCCATCCCGAGAAGGGCGGTTTTAATCATAACCCGCCGCCCCCATCGCCCCGACGGCGCATTGACACCTTTAGCCTCTTTTGGTTACATTTGTTCCCCCCCTCAAAAACATTATCGTCAATCCAAAGCGGAGCGTTCTTTTTCGAAATGGAGGAAACCATGGATTCCGAAAACACTGAAAAGGACCCGATTCGGCGCTCGAAACTATTAGGTCGATTTTTATTGGTTATGGAAGAAGAAAGGGAAGGCCGCAAATTTGCGGTCCACGAGTATCTATGGAGTCTGACCCCCGAAGAAAGAGAAGAGTACCGAAAAATTTTTGATGAGATTGGCGTCGATTTCGATAACGAATTGTCCCCTCCCGTATACAGGAGGACAAGCTGGGCAGATTTTATATCCCCCACATGGTTAAAGATCTTCTCGAGAGAGTCAACAAACATGACGCTCGCCTGACCGCCTTGGAAAGCAAGCAATCCCCCGGCACACTCTGAGATCCCTCTCTCCTGAATAAAATCTAAGTTCATAAATTCCCTTCCGTTTGCGCCGCCGACGGCGGGGCCAAGCGAACGCGAAATTCCTGTAATAATCGCGGGGGTAAACACGCGCGCGCGCGCGAAAGAAAGAAGGGTTCGATATAAGCGGGTAAGGTTCATAGGGGTATGGGAATAATGTAAGGGAAGTTGGGTCAAATTTCAATGAAAAGTTCAATTGGACTTGAGATTTGAATTTTTGTCAGGAACGAGCCGATATTTAGATGCGTTTTTTTGCTTTTGGTAGGCTATTTTGAATGAAAAATTCGTGACAGGCAGAATGGTGAGAGAAAGGACTTAATGAAGGTTACGGTTGAACATAATGGTCCGCGTAGCCTTTGAGAACCTGGCGCATCATGCGTTGGTATTTCATGCCCTCCTTTTGGGCCCACGTTTTAAACACATCAACGCTTTTCTTGTCCAGCAAGAGTGTCACTTTAACGGTATCATCCACTGGAAGTAGCGCGTGAGGAGGCGGCAAAAAGTCCGCCATCACCCTTAATTTTCCAACCGGTTTGTCAGGATCTTGCTTCGTTTTTTTCTTCATAAAGTTTCCTCCCCTGTTCTTTATCGAAATCCCAAACAAAGGATCCGCTGCGGATCTCTCTTACCATTTAATTGTACATCCTTTTATACATATTTTCTACCATATTTTAATCCGGCATATTAAAGAGGGACTCTAAATTCAGAGACAGATGCCTGCCAAAGGAGGGGGAGGAGAAAAGAGGGAAGGGGAAAGGCGTTGCCAAAAAGGGGCGTTCAAAAGGGATACTGCGGGGGCATCAAAAAGAATAATATTCCGACGGAGAAACGTCAAGAGGAAAGGGTCGGGCCTCCTGCGGAACGCCTCAGCCTGAATGGCGTTCCGCAGGAGGCCCGACCCCGACCCGCTAACCGATGAGGCCAAGGACGTTTTTTTTGGTAAAGACATTTAAATCGTCCGGCCTTTCCAGAAAATTCGCCACATCATTGTGTACTCTTTTCCAGTCGGCTTTCGAAACAATCCGGCGGATGATCTCCCTCCAATTGTTTTCATCGGGAAGGGGCCCTGTCCATTTGGTCTGAAGCAAGGCGTTCCGCAGGAACTTGATGTTGGGCGCCACCTTGGGCCAGCGCGAAAGATACCACCCCAAATCAAAGAAATCGCGACCCTTCAAATATCGTCTGGACAGAAGCGCATAAATCTTGCCGGCGAGCAAAGAGGGAATATCGTGAGTCACAAAAGCCAGAGGAAAATATTGGTTAAGGACCGCCGTCTCAAGTTTCGCCCCCGCCGGTGGATTGGAGTCGATTTCAATTTTGACGGACAGTTGCTGTAAGGGTCGCGGTGAAAGCCCTGTCTCAAACATCAGGCCGCTAAATCCAACAAAGGCATTCTGAACAACTTTCGTATCCTTGTAGGTAATGGAAATATCATATCCGGCTAAATGAAGCTCATTTTTCAAGGTTTTCAGGAGAGGCGCGAAATCGACTGGCTTTTTTTTGAGTGTCGAGAAATCCAGGCCTTCGGAATAACGGGGGAGCTGGTGGAGGAACCGGATCGCCGTCCCCCCCACAAAGGCGGCACTGCGAAAGAATCCCTGGCCCTGCAAAATACGCAGAATATAAGCCTGGAGGTATTCTCTCATGGTATTCAATTTTTTCCCTGCGGTCGGCTGGGAATTCACCAAGCTCATTAAGAAGTCTTTCACGGCTATTTCCCTCCTTTGGGTAGGGCGTCGAGAAATTTTTGGATTTTTCCCGCCGCTTCAATGACAATCCTCTTATTAAAACGGACGGAAAATTCGCGCAGCGTTTTCCGGCTGATGACCCCCGTATTTTGCAGCCTGAGCTCGGCCAAATAGTCATCAGTCACGTGGATATTGTTCAAATAAACCATGTCGAGCAGGGCTTTCTCCGGCCGGGCCACGAATCCCACCTGACCGTTGAGGGTATGGCCCTCATATCCCCAGAAAAGATCCCGCTGGATGTTTCGATAAACGAATCGTCCCACCGGTGTGTTATAAACAGCGGGCCTTTTGGGGGTCACGGAAATTGTGGCGGGGACACTTTCGGGGATTAAACCGTGCCATTCGAGGGCTTTCTCCAGGCTGACATATGAAGGCGCCTTCAGTAAACCGGCCAGAAACGGTTCAAAATGATTTGTTTTCCGGTAGAGATCGGCGAGAAGGTACACACCTCGCTTCAATTGAATCAATTTGCCCGAGCGAACCCAACGGCTGATTTGAACTTCCGGGGCCTTCCACTTATGGGCGAATGACCTCAGATGTTCGCTCAGGATGACGGGAGCGCTCCCGAATTGGGCCAGAAATTCATCCCATTTCATTCCACTAATTTAACATAAATGTTAAATTACTGAAATACAAAAAGCGGCCGGAGGCGGTACTAAGCGGCTTTCTCCAGTTTTGAATCGCCCCTTTTTACAAAAGCAAGGCGCCACCCCAAAGCTTGAGCGATCCTAGCAAGGCTCCGAATTTCGGGGTTTCCGTTGAGGGACAACATTCGATAAAGGCTCTCGCGGTTGAGCCTGGTTTTTTTGGCAATCTTTCCCATCCCGCCCTGAGCCTTGATGACATCTCTTAAAGCGAGAAGAAAAACCCTGGGATCCTCATCCTCAAAAGAAGCGTTTAAATACCCCAAAGCTTCTTTGGGATCTTTGATGCTTTCAATCAAGAATTTTTCATAACTAACCGTTTTTTTTCGAGCTCTATTATTCATTTTCCCTCCAATATTGGGCCCACAAACCTCGGGCATATTCAATGTCTTTCGTTTGAGTCCCTTTGGTTCCCCCTAATATCAACAGCACCAGAATTTTTCCATCCAATCCGAAGTAGATTCTTATTCCCGGTCCGAAATGGATCCTAAATTCATACACACCCTTCCCAACCGAACGGCAATCACCAAAATTCCCCAGGTTCAGCCTTTTTAACCGGGCGCGAATAACATCCCTGGTCTTGGCATCTTTCATACTCAAGTACCATTCCCGAAACGGAATTTTTCCCTCCTTGGTGACAAGGAGTCGAATAATTCGTTTGATCGGCGGGATATTGTAGCTTATAAACCACATATATTCAACCTCCATTTGGAGGGGAACAGCGGGGGAGAACGAGGGAAAGCGTGGTCAAAAAGGGGCGTTCAGGAGGGATCCTATGGGGGCAAGTCTTTAAGCCGCTTTTTTCAATCTTCTTGGTTTTTTTGACTCGACGGAAAGTTTGAACCCGAGGGCGTCCAAAACCGCCTGAAGGCCGAGGAACTCCGGGTTCCCTTTTCTGGAAAGCATATCGTATAGATGTTCCCGGCTTAATTGGGCGGTTCTGGCCAATTGGGCCAATCCCCCTTGAGCTTCGGCAACATCTCTTAAAGCGATCAAAAACACCCGTTGATCTTTATCCTCAAGAGCCGCCCGCAAATATCCAAGCGCTCGCTCCCGGTTTTTCATTTCCCTCATTAAAAACTTTTTATAACTTACACTGGGTTTCATGACCGCCTCCTAAAATCCTGCCAGTAATGAATGGCCTTCCCAATATCCGCCGCCTGCGATCTCTTATCGCCCCCGCAAAGCAGCACTACGACCTTTCTTCCAAGCTGCCCAAAGTAAATCCTATATCCCGGCCCATAATGAATTCTAAATTCGTGGACGCCTTCATCCACCCATTTACAATCTCCAAAGTTTCCCGCGCGGACTTTGGCAATTCTGGCTTGGACAATGTCTTTTACTCTTGAATCCTTTAGAGAATAGTACCAATCTTCAAACGGAACCTTTCCTTCCCGGGTCCGGTAAAAGTCAACCTCAATTTGCTCCATATGTTGACTCCCTCCTATTGTAGGCTATAACCTACGATTCGTCAATGAGGGCTTGGGTTTGGGAAGGGATATCTTGAGGCAGGGGAGAAATATAAGAGGGTTTTTTAGGAGAAGATTGAGGGGAACTTTAAAGAGAATAATATTCCGACGGAAAAACGTCAAGATAAATCGGGGCCGGGGCGAGGAAGTACCTTGATATTTTCGTAATTTTGCATCATACTATATGACATATGATTACAACTTTTACCGTATCGGACAAGGGTCCGGTTCAACTTTTGGTCAAAGACGAGGCCGGGAGAATCCTGCAGGAAATCCCGGAGGTCGTCACCAGCCGGCGCATCAGCGGGACGATCATGAAATCCCGGCGGCATCTTTACAGGCTCATCAAAAAAGGCCTGCTCGCCCCCGTCGCCAAATTTTCCGGCGAACTTTTCTTCGACAAGAGAGACCTGGACAGGCTGAAATCGAACGCCGGTAAAAGATGGGCCGCCCTTCCCCACTCCATGGCGCCTCTATTTCCCGAATATGATTTACAGCGTCTTCACCTTGATCGTGACACCGACCTTATACTGTCCAGAATTTTGGAACAGGGGAATTCCGAAGAAATCAACTGGGCGACCCGCCATTATTCTCTGAAAAGACGGCGGGCATTCCTGCGGACGCAGGGAGATCGGCTCCTCACCCCTCGAACCCGAAATTACTGGAGTTGGCTCTGGGGTGTTCGAACTGCATCCAAAAGCCCGGAATGGAGAAAAATCGGGCAAAAATTGGGAGGAATTTCATGAAATGGCACGAGGAGGCGGTACCTTCCGGCTGCCGTGAAACGGCGGACCGGCTCAAATCATTCCCGCCGCTCGGGGAATTCTACCTCGCGGGCGGGACAGCGGTGGCTCTTTATTACGGACACAGAATATCCGTTGATCTGGACTTCTTTTCCGGCTCGAACTCGCTCGATTTTTCCCGCCGGCAGGAACTTATTTCTGGTTTGAACAAGCTCGGCATTGAGATCGCGGAAGAAAAAGAAGGGACCCTGCATGCCCGCCACGGACAAACCCACCTCAGCTTATTCCGTTATTCCTATCCCACCTTGCGCCCCCTGCGGCGGTGGAATTCAATTCAAGTCGCCCATCCCATAGACATCGCGCTCATGAAAGTCGGCGCCATCATCGGCCGGGGGAGCCGCAAAGATTTCATCGATCTCTATCTCATCCTCCAAAACGAGATTTCGATCGAGAAACTTCTCCGGCTTTCGAAAAAGAAGTTCAAGGGCGTCCGCGACCTGGTTTTTCAGGCCTGCAAGGCCCTGGTGTACTTTCAAGACGCGGAGACGGAGCCTCCTTTACGAATGCTCGCAACAATTTCCTGGAAAGCGGTGAAAGATTTTTTCGAAACCGAGGTGCGGAAATTGGCCGGGGGAAGTGGCCGGGCTTCCTCCTGAACGCCTGACCACTTCTCTTTTTCTATTGTGGGTCGACGTTGATGAGAAAACTTTGCGGCTTGGCACTGACCGTTTCCCGGAAATAGGTGAGAAATTCCGGAAAAATCGGCTTAGGAATTTTTAAAAAGGCGACCAGCCGTTTCATTCCTTTCTTGGCGGTGCGCCGGGAGAAAACGGGCCCGAGAATTTCAACGGAAGAAAAATCTCCTTCCTTCTGATCCGGCCGCAACGAGCTGCCGGCGGCGGGCTCCCCCTCTTTCCACCGGGAAATTTCGCCGAGTAATTCACTCATGTCCTTTTCGGCTTTCTTCAGGTTCGCCGATTGAGTGGAGAGCTCAATCAGGCGGCTAAAGGGCGGATAATTCATATCTTTTCTGAATTTCAATTCTTCTCCGATAAACCCTTTGTAGTCCATTTTTTCGGCGTGGCGGATCGAATAGTGATCTTTATTTCTCGTTTGAACGATGACCTCACCGGCCACCATCGCGCGGCCCGCGCGGCCGGCCACCTGGGTAATCGTTTGGAAAGTCCGCTCGGCGGCCCGGAAGTCGGGAACGTGCAGATTTAGGTCGGCGTCCATCACTCCCACCAGCGTCACCTTTGGAAAATTAAACCCGTGCGCGACCATCACCGTTCCGATGAGGATGTCTCCCTCCCCCTCTTCGAACGCTTTAAGAATTTTTTCGGGCTCGCCTCGCTTTGCGGCGCTGTCCCTGTCCCAGCGCAAAATCCGGGCCCACGGAAAAATTTCCTGGAGTTCCTTCGCCAGCCGTTGCGTCCCGAAACCGCCCTGAATAATTTTTTTAAAACCGCAGCGCGGACATTGCGGCGGGACATTTTCCTTGTGGGCACAGTAATGGCATACGAGGCCGGCCTGTTTTTTCAATTTCTTTCCCGGTGGAGGCGGGGTCGGTTCCGTTCCCGAAAGCCGCACCTTGTTGAGGCTTTCGGGAACGGAACCGCCCCCGCCAGTCTCGACGCTATGAAAAATGAGGCCGATGGAACAGTTCGGGCACTTCGCGGTCCAGTCGCATTTGGGACACATGGCGTAGCGGAAAAATCCGCGGCGGTTTAAAAACAAAATCGTCTGCTCCCCGGCCTTCGACCTTTCATTGATCGCGGTCTCCAGGGTCGGCGAAATCGATTTCCGCGGCCTTTCCGTCAGGAGATCCACCAGTTTTATTTTCGGCTCGGCGGCGGGAATGGCCCGCTCAAGAAGCTCAATCAATTGAATTTTCCCGTCCAAGGAATCTTTCATTATCTCCAGGCTCGGCGTGGCGCTGCCGAAAATGACGACCGCCCCCGACCTCTTTCCCCGCTCCACGGCCACATCCCGCGCGTTGAACCGGGGTTTCCGGTCTTCCTTGTAGGCGGAGTCGTGTTCTTCGTCCACAACGATGGCGCCCAAATTGGGAAGCGGCGCCAAAACGGTCGTCCGGGATCCGATGACCACCGAGAATTCCCCGCGCCTGATGCGCCGCCAGTCCTCGATCCTTTTTTTCTGGCCGAGATCGCTTCTCCAGTGAAGGACATTTTTTTCACCGAACCTGTTTTTCAGGACCTCGTAAAGTTGAAGGGCCAGACTAATTTCCGGAACCAGATAAAGCGCGGTTCTCCCTTGAGCCAAAACGTCCTTGATGGCTTCCATGTACACTTCCGTCTTTCCCGTCGCCGCTGCGCCCAGAAGGAGGAATGTCGATGGCGGGAAGCCTCCTTCCGACCGCCCTTCTATGTTAAGGCGTTCGGAAGGAGGCTTCCCGCCATCGCCGGGCCTTCGGTAAACGGTTTCGTGAATTATCCGGGCGGCGGTTTCCTGGTCTTTCGTCAAAATCGGAGAAGGGCCAAGACGCGCGATGTATTCGTCGCGGTAAACCACCTCCGGCTCAGGCTCGGAATAGGACTGCGGGTTTCCCCTTCCCGGCGGCAGCATCGCGAACAAGGCCTCACCCAGCGAACAAACGTATCGGCCGGCGAGCCACCGCCCCAGGTCCACCAACTCGGGGCTCAAAAGAGGCTCTTCGTCCAATAACTCCGCCACCGGTTTCAATTTTTCAAGCGGGAATTCGGACGTTTCCTTCACCGCAGAAACAATCCCCACCATGTCCTTCCGGCCGAACGATATTCTCACCCGGCGCCCCAGAATTTCTTTCGGATCCAACGCCGGAAAACCGTCGGGCGGCAGGTAATCGAAGTTTTTAAACACAGGGATGGGGCAGGAAATTTCGAAAATCATAGGCGGGGCATTTAATTACTGAGCAGCGCGGCCCTCAGCAACTTCATGTCTTCCCAGACGTCCCGCTTCAATTCGGGGTTCCGGAGGAGCGCCGCGGGATGATAGGTGGGCAAAACTTTAAAAGGCGGCAGGCCCGGCACAATGGCCGCCTCGCGCCACCGCCCGCGGATTTTGGTAATTCCCTCATACGTATTCAGAAGGGCCTTGGTGGCGACGGCCCCCAAAGTCACAATAATTTGGGGCCGTATGATTCCAATCTGCTTTTTTAAAAAGGAAATGCATTTATCCATTTCTTCCGGAAGCGGTGGCCGGTCGTTCCCGCGGAGGTCGGGTTTTTTCGGGTCGACCATCGGGTGGCACTTCACGATGTTGGCGATATAAACCTTGGTCCGGTCCAGTCCGATGGAACCGAGTATTTTATCCAGGAGCTGCCCCGCTTTTCCGACGAAAGGCTCACCCTGCCGGTCTTCTTCATAGCCGGGCCCCTCGCCGATGAGCATGACGCGCGCTTCGGGATTACCCACTCCGAAAACGAGTTTATTCCGGGTGTCCCCCAGAAGGCAGAGATGACAGTCGCCGATTTCATTGCGGTAAAAATCTAGTAACCGTAAGGAATTGTCATTGCGAGCCTGAAGCCCCGAAGGGGCTGAGGGCGTGGCAATCCCGTTTCCATATTTGAAATTATCGACGGGACCATTCTGTGACATGGTTCCATGAGATTGCTTCGTCCCCGCCAAGGCGGGTCCTCGCAATGACACCTCTATTTCCTCACCCCAATAGGGAATTTCGCCGTCGTTTTCGCGGACCAAACTCTTTAGAGATTCGATAACGGTTTTCAAATCCTCAGACATTTTTTCCTGCCGCCATTTTTCTTAAAACCCAACGACAAATCCGGCGGGCCAAATTTTTCTTGGACATTTTTCGAAGAGGCACCGCCTTCCCGCCCCGCTCGATCCAACGCGGCCGAATCTTCCCGCTCCCGAAAGTCCGGATGGTGTTCCCGATAATCAAATCCAAATTTTTCTTTTTGAGTTTCGAAAGCGCCTCTTTTTTGACGTTCCCCGTCTCCAACGCAAACCCTATGAGAACCGGAAGAGTGGGCGGGGTCAAGTCTCCGGATGAACGCCTTAACGTGGGTTGGCGTTCAGGAGGAGACTTGACTCCGCCCTCCTTAACATCACCCGCTTCTTTATGACTTCGCCCAAGTTTCCAGGAACCCGCCCAGGCCAGTATGTCTGGATTTTTTTTCATGAAAAAACTTAGGGAAGTCCGGCGGTTTTTTTTCATTTTCTTAGGAAACGTCCGGCCGAAACGCCAATCGGAAACGGCGGCCGTGGAAATGAAAACGTCAGCCTCCCGCAGATATTTTTTGACCGAGGAGAACATTTCCTGGGCGGAGACGACATTGTGGAAGGAAATATCATGAGGAGGTTTCAAATTGACGGGACCAGAAATCAGCCGGACCCGGGCGCCGCGCTTTTTAAATTCTTCGGCGAGCGCAAACCCCATCTTCCCGGAGGAATCGTTGGAAAGGAACCGGACGGGATCAAGGTATTCGCGGGTGGGCCCCGCGGTAATAAGGACGGTTAAGCGGCCCCTACCCTTGGCAAGGTGCCGTTGTTCACAGTTCACACTTTTCACATGCCATCCAACTTAAATGCACTTTTCCAAAGCCTATCGTCCCTTCAATCTGGTTGGTGGCAAGCGCTTAAAGTGTGAACTGTGAACAACGGCACCTTTGACGGCGGCGATGATGTCGTCCACTTCGCTCATGCGGCCGGGGCCCGCCGTGCCATCCGCCAAATCCCCTTTTTCCGGCCCGATGAATTGGGCGCCTCTTTCTTTCAATATTTCGACGTTTTTCCGGGTGGCGGGATGTTCCCACATCGTGCCGTGCATCGCGGGGGCGATGAGCACCGGAGCTTTGGTGGCCAGGTAAACGAGGCTCACCATGTCCTCGGCCAACCCCTGGGCGCACCGGGCCAAGGTCGCCGCCGAAGCGGGCGCGATCAAAAATAAGTCGGCCTCATCAGCCGATTGCAAATGGGGGAGGTGAGCGGTCCGAGCGGCGAACAGGTCCGCAACCGCTTCCTCGCCGGAGAGAGTGGAGAGCACTAACGGGGTCACGAAATTAACGGCGCTCGGGGTGAGAACGCAACTCACCCGGAATTTTTCCTTCCTCAATTTCCGGACGAGCTCAGGGATCTTAATCGCGGCGATGCTTCCCGTGACTCCGATTATTATTTTTTTCATACCCCGGGCCGATCGGCTTTATTTTTTCTCTTCGCCGTCTTTCTTCTCGATACTCAAACTGATGGTGGGCTGAGGCTGAACGGTCGGAGCGGGCTGGGGAGCCACTTTGATAACAAGCGGCAGCTTTTCCACCTGGCCGATGGTGGTTTTTCCAGTCAATATCTCCTTCATCGCCCGCGGAATCAAATTTTGCAGCGGATCGGGCAAATTTTCCTTCTGCTTGATTTCCTTCGCCCAGCGAAGGGCCGCGAAAGGCAATTTATAGCGGTCCTTGGAACACTCCATAATATAGGATTCCATCGAACGCTCCGGCGCTTCCGCTTCAACTTTTGCTTTGGTCATTTTTTCACCTCATCCTTTTTAATAACGTCATTGCGAGCCCGCCCTCGGCGGACGAAGCAATCTCATAAATTTATGGAATCGCGTCCATTATTTCCTCCAGCTCATGCTCCGGCCGGCCGGAAATTTCGACGGTTTTTTCCTTCCCTTTTTCACCCTGCAAAATCGCCACGTCGCGGGATTTGACGCCGAAGAATTCCGCCAAAAATTCTATCAGCTCCTCGTTTGCTTTTCCGTGGACAGCGGGAGCGGCGACGCGAACTCTCACGACCGATCCGACCCGTCCCATCACTTCACTGTGTTTGGCGTTTGGAATTGCTCTCACTCTGATTATCATTTTCTTTTCCTCTATTAAACAGTTTTAAAAGTCGTCATTCCCGCGAAAGCGGGAATCCCGGCCGTCAACCTTCCGTCGGAAGATCTGGATTCCCGATAGAAACATTCAGGAATGACGGTCGATTTGCAGCTGTCGCTCTAAAGCTTTACGATCCGGCGCCGATTTCGCGGGACCTTTCCGCCGCTTTTTTGATCGCGGACTTCACAATTTCCTTGAAACCCTGGTTCTCAAATTCGCCAATCGCGGCCGCCGTTGTTCCGCCGGGAGAAGTCACCTGCTCTCTTAAATTCCGGGGCCCCTCTTTCATCGCCCCCAGCATTTCACCCGCTCCGGAAATCGTCTGCCGGACCAGGCGCTCCGCGATTGCGGCAGGAAGCCCCAGTTCTTCCGCGGCCTCGATCATCGACTCGGCCAGATAAAACGCGTAAGCAGGACCCGAACCTGAAACAGCCGTAACGGCATCCATAAAATTTTCCGGCATTATCGCAACTTCCCCGACCGATTGAAGAATCCGCCGAACCCGTTCGACGTCCTTATTCGTGGCGTTAGAGCCCGCGCTCAATACGGACATGCCTTTTCCCAATAGAGCGGGAGTATTAGGCATCACCCGAATCAAAGGAATTTTTCTCCCCAGAGATTCGGCCAACCGCTCCAAGGTAATCCCCGCCGCGATCGACACAAAGCACTTCTTCTCACTGGCCACATCAGCTGAAGCCGCCCGGATTTCCGCCAAAACTTCCTCTATTTTCTGGGGCTTCACGCAGATAAAAATATAATCTGCCGCTTTCACTACTTCTCCAACGTCTCCGGCCAGTCGCGCCTTGATTCGCTTGATTTTCCGTCGAGCTTCGGGAGCGGAATCATAGGCGATAATCCGTCTCGCCGCCAAGGCCCCGGCCGAAATTGCGCCCAAAGCTAACGCGCTCCCCATCCGACCAAACCCAATAAAACCGACCTTTTTTCCAGAGCCCATAAAAATTAAATCGTTCCTAGTTCCCTCTCGCCAAACAAACCGCGGCCGATTCGAACCATTGTCGCGCCTGCTTCGATCGCGATCTCGAAATCGTCAGTCATTCCCATTGATAGAACGGGTTTTTCATTCAAAAATTCCCGTTGTGAATCAAAAAACGATTTAAATTCGCTGAAATATTTAAATGTCTCCTCGGCTCTGAGGCCGAATGGCGGGATGGTCATCAATCCTTCCAATTGCAAATGATTATAGCGTTTAAAATTCCCAATAAAACCCGGAGCTTCATTTAAGGGAATTCCCGTTTTGGTCGGCTCAGGCGAAATTTTCACCTCGACAAAACATCTCTGGATCTTCCCTCTTTCGGCTGCCGCCCGATCCAAAATCGCAGCGAGTTCCGGCCGATCAACCGATTGAATCATATCGAAAAACTCCACCGCTTTTTTGGCTTTATTGGTTTGAATGTGCCCAATCATGTGGAACCGAATTCCCTGGCCTCCGCTGACCTTGAGCTCCTGCCGTTTGGCCAGGGCTTCCTGAATCCGGTTTTCGCCAAAATCCTTCAATCCCAATTCAATTGCCTTATTTACCACCGGTGCCGGAACTCCCTTGATCACTGCCACGAGAGTAATTTTGTTCTCCGAGCGGCCACTTTTTTCGGCGGCGGTTTTAAGTCTTTTTTTCAAAAAAACAAGCCGGCTTTCGATGGTTTCACTTTGGGGATTTGTCATCGGGGAGTGAATTATACAATTATACCAAAAGAGGGAAGGGGGCGGGTGCCCAGTCTCCTCCCGAACGCCTTTCGATGTTGAGGCGTTCGGGAGGAGACTGGGCACCCGCACTCATTTCACTCTGATATATCAACCCGATTCTCCCCTCGACAGCCGCCCCATTTGGGGTTACCCTAGATCATGAGCCAAAGGGGCAAGATAGGTTCACACTTTTGGCTCCTTGTAATTCTCGCCTTAAGCGGGAGCCTTCTCCCGGGAAACTCTTTTTGTTTTTCCGCGCCCCAACCCCCTCAGCCCGCCTTCATCCGGTCCTTCCAAGCCGCCGAAGACTTTTCCCACGAAACCGGCAACAAATGTCCCCGCGGGTGGGTGGTGGACTACAAAAAAGACGAACCGGGATATGTCCTGGAAAAATCCAACGAGCCTTTGGCCCTGACGCCGGGACTTTTCCGCGCCACATTTTATCTGGCCCGGGGAACCTACCCCAAAAAAGGGCTGCTGCACGAGGCCTTCGGGGTTTTCCGCTTGGAAATATGGGACGTCACGACGGGCGAACTTATTAACCAGCGGGAACTTGAGTACTGCGATTTTGTCAATCCCAACAAACTGGAACCCCGCTGGCTTGAATTTTCCATGAAGGAACGGGAAGGACACCTCATCGAGCCCCGGATTTACTGGTTGGGCCTGGTCAACGCTGAAATCCAAAAAATCGAAATAAACCGCTACCCAGATGTGGACTTAAAAAAATTAGAAGAAAAAGCGAACAGAATCGGGAAAAGCTTAAAGAACGATTCCCTCGAAAACGGATTTGTGGTCTCAAGAAAATCAGACGGGTCTCCCGACGAGCTGGGGGACGCAACCACTTACACCGGCTATTACGCCGCCTCCCTCGCGTGGAAGTATTCCGTCACCAAAAGCGCCTTGACGCTCCAGGAATTGGAAAACGCCCTGGCCACGCTCCACTCGAGCCTTTTGGGGATAAAAGATAAACCATTCCTGGCGCGGTTTGTCGACGAAAACGGAAATCCTTACCACAAGGGCCCCAGCAAAGATGTTTACGCCTCGTTCTTTCTGGCCTATTCCGTCAGCTATCCCCTGATAAAAAATCAAGCCCTGAAAAACCAGATGGAAGAGGATATTTCCAAAATCGGAGAGCGGTTTATCGGGGACGACCTCACCATTAAAGCAGGGGACAAGGTTTGCTCCAACCTCACCCCTTACTTCACCGAGGAGGAAATCAGATCGGGCTTGAAAAAATTCCTGGCCGACGAGGAAGGCAAAAAGGAACTGCTTAAAAATTTAACCAGGGCCCGGCGCCTGGTGCCTTTTTATGAACTCTGGCCCGGAATGAAAAAAACGATCAAAGCCCTAAAGGCGAACGACGAGGACGATCTCTACGAATGCGTTCTTCCCACCATGAACGGGATCGTTCAGACCGCCGAGCGGGTGGCGGACATTTTAAGGGAACATTTCCGGGACAGCCTTTTTTCCAACCGGAACAAGGGCCGGGATTACCCCGGAAAAAAACTGGCCCGGTTCATCAATCAAACTCTGAAAAAATTCCCCAAGGAAACGGACGGCAAGCGCTTCCAAAACCCGTCGGACCTGAAAATTCTGGCCTCTAACTCCCTCCTCACCCTTCACATCGTGAAGACCGCCGCCGTCATCACCGGGGAGTACCAATTCGACAATTTCTACCGGAACAATTTGTACGCTCAAAACGCCCTCCTTCAGTGCGCCCTGGATTGGATGGGGGCGGATGAAACATTCGTGCAGTTAACGTCCGGCAATGCCGACGTCGACAAATTGCACCAGGGAATTTTAAGCACCCTGGCTCTCTACAATCTGATTCAACTTGAAGAAAACCTTTTCATAAAGGAGAAATACGTGGAGCTGCTCAGCCGTTATTGGGAAGCCAACAAAAATGAAGACAATCCGCTGGCCCACGCCCTCGTTTTGGCGGGTCAAAAAAACAAATTCAAATCGAGCCCCGATTTTATTTTGCGGGCCCTCGACGAGTACCCTGAGGATAGATTGGGGCTGGGCAACGATTTCTGGAAGGAACAGGGAAAAGCCATCGCCGAAACCTCGGGCGGCGGCGAAGACCACGGTTTTTCACGGGAACCGCTTCCCGTATCCTTAAGGCCCAGAGATTCTTTTCTCTGGCAGCGCAATCCCCGCCGCCTATGCGGGGACGACACGAAGGATTATCCCGGGACGGATTATCTTTTCCTTTATTGGTTTTCGCGATATCACAAAATTATTCCTGCAACTCCGGAAATCCCTCTAGCGGAGCAAGAATAAAGGGAGTACTATTTTAGGGTGGTTCTAATCACTTCCGCCAGCGACGTTTGCCCGTCGATGGCTTTGTGGACGGCGACTTGACGGAGGGTCAACATTCCTTCGGAACGGATGGCGGCGTGGATTCTGTCGGATTTTAAGTCGGAAGAAATCTGCTTTTTGAGTTCTTCGGTCAAGACAATCACTTCGAATATATCGATTTCGCGGTCAAAACCGCTATGGTGGCAGGATTCGCAGCCCTCGCCCCGGTAGAAAAATGGCGGCACGAGCTCAACGGGGATTCCAATTTCCTTCGTTTGCTCCCGCCTGATTTCATCTTTCTTCTGGCAGTTCGGGCAATTCATCCGGAGGGTGCGCTGGGTTATAAAACCGGAAATTCCGAAGCGAATGAGGTGAGGATCAATCCCCATCGAGACCAGCTGCGCAAGGGCGTCGGCCGAGTCCCAGGCATAAAAGCGGCCGAAAATCCGGGAGCCGTCCAGCGCGAACCTGAGGCAAGTTTCCAGATGTTCCTTCTTCACCAGGGGATCGACCATGAGCAGGTCCGGCAGGTGCTTCAAATTCACTTTCAGGAGCTCGCCGAATAATTTCTCATCCCCGCTCGCCGAATATTGATTCGCTTCGGGAATCCATTCCACCAGATTATTTTCCACGACCATGACGTGGCTTTTGGGCGTGGCGATTCTCCGTAAACAATTCCGCATGGTCTCACCGATATTGTCGTAATCCATCCCGCAAAAGAGGACCAACCCCCGCGTTTGGGAAAGGAGTGCCTCAAAAAGTTTGGCCTGGCTCGCGTCCATGCCCAATTCGGTGGGTGAGCCGACCTTGTCCAATTGGGGATGGATGTGAATGCTCAACACGTTCAAAACGTCCGTCTCGCTCAACTTAAAAAGGACGTTTAGTTTTTCCCCCTCAAGGTCGAGGACCCGCCGCGCTTCAGTCCATCTCACGCCGGCCTGAAGGAACTGGGCCCCGAGGGATCTTGCCGAAAAAACCATTTCCAGAAATTCGCTTTGACTCCATTTCTGCCAGGGCCCGTCGGATAGAAGGATCCCTTTTATCCGGAACCGGAATTTAAAATTTTCATTCCTTTGTTCGATGAGGATTTCGTTCGCCCGGTGCTTCCTGGCTTCTTTCAACAAAGTTTCAAGGATGGCGGGAATTTTCGGGCCCGCGGGAGGTCCCGGAAATTCCACCCGTTCCTTTTCTTCCAAAAGGGAACCCTCCACCTCACCCTTTCCATCCGCGGAGGCATCACCGGAATCCTCTTTTTCAGCCTCTTCCGGCTGGGCGGCCGCGCCGTCATCTTTGTAAAGCGAGGATCCGGAAGTTGTTTCCGGAGTTTCCGGAAAATGCTTTTCAATAAAACTGATTATTTCCTCAAGAGGCGCGATGGCGAGATCCACAGTGCACCCCGCCACCAGACGCAGCCCTTCCGGTTTAACGATTCCTTCGGTTTTGGGAACGACCGCGATGAGGCGGTCGCCGCGCTTGGCGACCGGAATGACGAGATTGCGGCGAACCAGGCCCACCGGGAATATATTTAGAACGTCCTCCGGAATGGGCTCAAAATCCGCCAGATGAACCATTGGATAAGAAGCGGCTTTTTCATCCATGAGTGAATAATAACGTGAAAACACTGCGATTTCCATAGGCGGGGAAAAAAAAGGGGTCAAGTCTTGACATTGGACATGTCATTTGAAATTTTAATTAGGACTTACCAAATTTTTTTATAAAATTAAAACCAAAAGTTAGAAGCTTTTCGTATCTTCCCTCCCGACGGAAATGGCGTATTGAAGTTCCGTTCAGTCATTATCGTCAATTACCCCTTCCACTCCTCCAACATAAAATGGCTCGGCCACTACGCATTCAATATCCAGGGGCCCTATATCATGTGATGAATCGAGGGTCCAACCACTGTCCGCTCTTTATCGAGGAGCCGACAGATCGTTGCATATTCAAACAAACCCTTCAGGACGTAGTACGACTTTGGAAAATAAAAATCCACGCCTATTCCTTAATGGACAATCATTACCACCTCCTCATCGAAACGCTTCTGCCCAACCTAAGCCAAACTATGCGTCACATCGACGGCGTTTATACCCAGCGATTTAATAAAATTCACGGCCGGGACGGCGCCCTCCTGAGGGGGCGATTTAAATCCATCCTCATCCAAAAAGAAACTTACCTCCTTGAACTAGTCCGTTATATTCATTTAAACGGTGTTAAAGCCATCCAGTTTCCTTCCGCCCGGTTCGATATTCATTGCAGCCACCCCGATTATCTCAACTTAACAAAACCTCCGGCCTGGCTCACCCAAGATTTGGTCCTTTCCTTTTTTGATAGGCCAAGTTCAAATCCAAGGGAAGAATTGGAACGATTCGTCAATGAAGGAGTACCCAAAGATTTGGAAGGGACCCTGGATAAAAAAAGGTGGCCGGCTATTTTGGGTTTAAAGGATTTTATTGAATCGGTTCGGGAAAAATTTGTGCCTGGGATGAACAGATATTCTCATCCCGAAATTCCGGAACAACGACGGATGTTAAAAGAGCAGCTTCCCCCCGTCGAGCTTATCCTGGATCAGTGGTCAAAAACTTATGGAATAAATAGGGATATATGGCGGACGCTCGAATGGCAAAATGATGAAAATCAAGAAGCCAGGTGGGCGCTAATGGCCTTGCTCAGACTTTCCTGTCAAATGACACATCGGAAGATTGGCGAATTTATGGGCGGGTTATCCTACAGTGCGGTTTCAAAATTTTTGTCCAGGAATAATTTCACATCTTCCCCTCGATTCAAAACCCTGCAAAACGAAATCCTCCAAATGTCCAATGTCAAGACTTGACCCCTATTTGAACAGCTTGTCCAAGGCAGGAATATTCAGGTCTTTGAGCGGGTTGACGGCTCCGCCGGGAGCAAGCTTCACGCCGGTGGCCTCCTCGATTTTCTTTTGCACATTGCCATCGAGGCCGGACAGCTGCTTTTGGAGAGATGATTGCAAATCGGTTAATTTTCCGTTTATTTCGCCGGACCTGTCAGCCAGAAGCTTGTTCAGTTCTCCCTCCAGTTTTTGGCGTTGATCTTTCACGGCATTCCCGACGGAATCCTTGATGACCTTGGCCAAAACATCGTCGAGGTTGCTGGTAAAACTCATGTTGGGATCCTGGAGCTTCCCCGTGATTTTGGCCTCTATTTTCACCTGGGGAACTCCCTCGATCCCGCGGGCCACATTTTTCACAAAGTCATATTTGAGGCTTTCCTCACGGGACAAATTGCCCGAAGGCGGCGCCAAACCGAAACCTTCCATGAGGCGGACGTCGTCCAGTTTGAGCTGGGCGAGGCTGATAAGAATTTTTCCACCCAAATCCTGGCCGCCGATTAAATTGAAGGCCATCGTCACGTCGCCCTTTCCTTCCTTGAGGGCGTTTCCAAAAATCCCGCCCGAAACCAGGTTCTCAACTCTCAAATCCTTCGCCACCAGAGAAAAACCGTCGTTGGAAGGTTCCGCCACGTGGTTAATCACGCAGTTCGCCTCAAATTTCTGGCCGTCTTTTTCGCCGTTCATATCCATGACGGTGGGTTTACCGACGCGGGGCGGATCAGTCGTGAGGTTGGTAATATTTCCCGCCGCCGCGATGTCAGAATAAGCGCCGGAAAGGCTGGCGTGCCGGAGCCAAAACCGCGGAGGCGCGGCGGGAGTAGGGAAGAGAATATCCACTCCTTTGAAACGGGGTCGGGCCGGAAGAGATTCCGCCTCGGCCTTCGACGGCATGTATTTCCGGGCAAGCTCAATATAATGGAGCGCCTTTTGCACATTCGACATAATCGTGGACCCGATGAGGGCTTCGGCCACCTTTTTGGGATTGGCGAAATCCAGGTTCAAGCGCGACAGCAAATCGTTTAAATCCTTGTCTTTGGCGCTTTGGAGATCCTTCAGGCCCGATTTGATTCCGCCCAAATCCTTTTTCAAATCCTCATTTGACGTTTTAAGGTCGGATTTTATTTTGTTCAGGTCGTCCTTCGCCTGCTGGAGTTTTTTAAGACTCGCCGGGATTGCCGTCAAGGCTTCAGGGCCGCTGGTGGGCGTGTTCTTGACGGCCTGGAGTTCCCCTTCCACTTGTTGGAGCCGGCCGTCCACATTTAAGCTCGCCAATTTGGTTTTCCATTCCTGGGGGAGGGTGTCCGCCTTGAGTTTCAGCTCGTCCGACTTTTTGTAGAGAGTGGTTTCCTTCGGATCATAAGTGATTTTCTCTTTCACTCCGGCCTGATATCCCGCCAGGTTCATTTTGAACTGGTCTTTGTATTTTTCGGCGAACTTGGAGACGGCGCTCGGCTTTTCATTCTTCTCTTCTTTCTTAATCTTTTTTTCAAGTTTGGGGAGAGCCCCTGATTTTTTCCGTTCGGTGCCGAATTTGATTCCATCCATCTGCGCTTCGGGGATGATGACCCTCTTCGAGAACAAATCCCCGAGGCTGAGCTCAAAGGCAAGCGGTCCCATGTCCACGGTGTTTTTCATCGGCTGTTCTTTATCAGTCACCTGGACCCGGGCGATGGCGAGCCGTCCCTGGAAAATTTTAGTTTTCAGACCGGTGACATCCACTTTGGCGCCGTTCACTTTGCTTCCCGCCAATTCAATTCCCCAGGTGAGCAGGGGATCGAGGAAAAAAATGCAAAAGAGGAGAACCGCGGCCACAAATATGGCCACGGGAATCACAAACCGCCACCGGATGAACGACAAGAAAGTTTTCATTTTAATTCGTACCGAGTCTCTGTCGTCATTCCTGCGAAAGCAGGAATCCACCTTTTCGTCATTCCCGCATGTCCCTAGCGGGAATGACGGAGTTGTTCTCGGTACTTCACTTATTCCCCTTTGATTTTCCGGAACGTCAAATAATATTTATAAAACGAACTCGCCTTGACGATCTGGACGATCTTGAACTGCTGAACTTTGTCCCGAAACCGGGTCCGGTATAATTCCACGACCCAAAACATGAAAAAAAAGTTGGGGATTATCGAGAGTACTCCGAAAACGAAACTCCCCAAAACGAGGGTGTTGTTGAATTTGGTGTAGGGCACAATGGGCAGGTTATATAAGGTGGTCCAAAAACCTTTGAGGGCGGGGATTTTAACCAAAAGGGTATAGCCGATGTAATTGGACAGGGGATCTACAAAGAAGCTCTGAATTTTAGTGACGAGAATGGCGAGACCCACGGCGGGAAGATTGAAATTGATGATGAAACTGAGGAGCGTCAAAAAGAGGGGAAAAATCCCCGCCACCGGCATCAGCCCGATGATGGCGCCGTAGGCATACCCCGCCCCGATTTGCTTTTTCGAAACTTCGCCGTTAAAAAGGGCGAAAATCTGGGATAAAAATTTGATCAGCAGCAACATGTGGCGGGATTATACATTTTCAATGTGCTGAGTGCAGAGTGTAAGCCGTCATCCCCGAATGTCTATATCGGGGATCCATGGATTCCTGCTTTCGCAGGAATGACGGAGCTGCACCCAGCACACAGCACTCGGCACGAATTTATGCTTGGTCCCTGGCTATCTCCGCCGCTTCAATCATTGTTCCGAGGTGCCCCGGCCCCACGACAACCCACTGTTTGTCGGCGATGAGCGTCACGATAGTCCAAAAGGCTCTCAGCCTTTCGTCCATGGAATACAAGTCGGGACGGTTGGAAATTGTCAAAAGCTCACGGTGATCGTCGCCGCCTTCAAGAATGGCCTTCAGCGCGGAGAACCTGTCCATCGCCGCCTGGTTCTGGCCCTCCTTCGTAAGGAAATTCCAAGCGAAGTTTAAAAGATCCCAATAATTGAGCACTCCGTCCCCCGTCACCCGGACAAATCCAACGGGCACTTCTCTCCCGTTTGGCTGGGCGGGGGCGTTGACAAGGGAATCAACATCCGCCTCGCCGTGGACAAAACACACGATATTGATTTTCAGATCCGGGCGATTCTTTTGTTCAGCGGCTGCTTCCTTTTTGATGGCTTCGAAATCCTTAATATCCTGTGGAACGAAGCCGAGGCCCCGCTCGCCGACATGGAACGCGACAGTTTTATCCGTGACGCCAGGCCTCGCCGAAGTATAAACCACGTCCTTCCCACCGTACAATAAATTGGGAAAGTGCCGAACCAGATCCAAGAGCCCGAGAATAAAGGCGATGTGACCGCGACGCTCAACCGTCTTTTCCGGCCGGAAGTCAAACCCTGCCACATGCCCGGCAACAGCGCTTTCCAGTGAAGAGGAATTAATCCGACCCAACATTTCGGGATCGACCGTTGGAGCCGTGTCTCGCAAAAATTTCAAGATCCGAGATTCCCTATGTTCAAAAAATCCGACCCCCGCCAACTTTTGATCCAATTGGGCTGCCTCCTGAGCGAGCAGTTGCGCAGTTTTCATCTCAAAAGTTTCAGGGGAATTCGCAGGCTTCGGTTCTTGAGCTGGGGCAATCGGCCTTGATCGTTTAAATCCGCGACCAAATTGGCCAGTCACACCCAATTGAACCGCCATCATGACTCCGAATCCGGCGAACACCACTCCAGCAGAAACGGCCGCCCAAAGGCCGCTCTGGTAAACGATGACGCCTATAATCGGAAGGCTCAAAATTGCCAACGTCGATAATCTGGCGATTCCTCTCCTGGCCGGATCACCAGTCGCCGAGGGGGCGGAGGGAGTTTGGGGAGCCAGCTTTTTCTGAACTTCGGCTCGCCACTTGCCGTCCAGGAGTTCATGCAGAAGGAAATTGGTTCGCATGTCTTCCGGTTTGACAACATGATCCGCCAAAATTCCCAAATTCCGGGCCCGGTTGGCAAATTCATCAACATCATCAAAAAAGACCACTTCATGCGGCTGAACGCCGAGCTCTCTTAAAGCAAGAATAAACCGGCCGGAGTCATGTTTTGTTCTCCCCGCCTCATTCGAACGGATAATCCGACGGATGCTTGGGAAGTGGCGATTTAAGGCACCGGTGTTACCGTCATAATCGGCCCAATCCCTTCCCTGAGCGTGCATGTCGGTCAGGACATCGATTTCATAATTTTTCGACAACTGAGCGATTAACTCAGGGACGCCGTCAACGACGACGAACCGCTGAATTTGAAAAAGATTGGCGAAATCCACGCCTTTTAAGGGAGGGATACCGCTGGGAATCAAATAAGTATTATTAAAAGCGTCAACGTATTGGTCGAAAGTTACTTCCCCTCTCCTGTTGGCGTCATAAAGGGATTTACGGCTTTCTGTAAATGAACGATGAAAGGATTGAAGTACCGGAAGAGAAATCCATCGGGATAACTTCAAACGCTCATAGGTTTCAGCGGCGCTTCTATTCCGCGCCTCTTCATCGAAGGGAATTAAGACATTCCCGGCGTCAAATAGGAGGACCTTTATGCTGTTCAATCTCGCCAGGTAATAGTTCGCCATTCTCGCCGCCTCGATTCTAAACACGGAATCATTTGAATCCAAATCCAGCAGGATTTGCTGAGCTTTTTCCGGGGTCAACCTATTTCCGTATTTTTGGGCGTCTTCGACGGAAAAAGGAAGTTCCCGGTGAAGCCGGTAAAGAGCTTGATAGGCCGCGCCAAGATATTTTTCTGCTGTCCATTTTTCGGCCGGTTCCAATTTTCGATCAATTAACAAGGAGGCTTGGTCCAGCGCTTTTCTAATGGCTCTTTCATTTATTTGGCCTTTTTCGACTTGTTTCCGAAGTTCCCCAATTCGATCCAATTGTTTCCCGAGTTCCAAAATTCGGTCCGTAATTCCTGTCGTGCTGGGGTCAGTGTGACGAATTTCATATGCTAATTTGTCCTCAAGGTTCTTAATGCCCATTTCAAGATCATGCCTTGCTGATTCATTGACTTCCGGCAATAAAACAACCTGGCCTTTGGCGTTGTTCCAGATGGCCTCCGCCGGTTTCGCCGGTAGATGAATACCCAACGACTCCAAGTCCTCCTTACCGACGACTTGTTCCCGTTCTCCACCGGTTTCTAGGTCACGTTCTTTTACCACTCTAGTCCCGTACACAACCCCTTCCAGCCCAATCTGCGACGGCTGATATCCGGCCACTTGTACTGGACCGGGATTTCTTCCCGTTAAAATATCCGTGATGTCCTGGGATGACAATCCGCCAGGCTGATTGAACTCATGCAACCCGCATTCCTCGCTCAGGAATCGCTTCGCTTCCTCCGGACTGACTCCCGCCGGAACCACAAAAGCTCCGATGGACCCTTTCCCACCCGCTCCCAACGAAAAATAGGCGTAACCCGCCGCTTCCGCTTTCTTCCTCACCTCATCGGCACGACCCCATGAGTACATGTTGAGCGTCCCACTCTCCGGGTCCCCTTCCTTTGGCAAACCCAACTTCGTCCCATATGTCTTCAAGGTGGCCATGAGTTGGTCGCTGTCATTCTTTGTGTAAAGAGGATTTTGAGGATTGCTAAAGCGATCCCACACCTTATTAATGTAGTCACTCGGCTCTTGAAGAATCGGTTCTCCCGTGAATATTGAAAGAAAACGCACCCCTAATTTCACCCACTTCGGCATCACGCTCGGAATTTCTTCCCCGTTCATCTTCTTAAGCACCAAGCCACACAGATACTGCGTTTTAAAGATCCGAATGTCCGAATATCGCTTCGTCACTCTCTTTACTCCATCCCAATCCCCATTCCTTCTAAATTCCGCATACTGATACGCTAGCCATACCTTCTCCACATCCAACTTGAACGTCACCCAGTCACGGTATTGCACCTCATATGTCCATAAAAAGTTTGTCAGTGACGCCAACCGGCCTGGATCGTCCTTTTTCCCATTGGTGTAACCCACTCCCGGTTGAACCAGGAAAATGTGCTCCCTCGCTTCTTTTTTCTGTTGGGCCGCTTTCGCAGCGTCACGATGTATCAAGTTCTGCGCCCAGGCCGCATACCGAAATACCCGTTTCACCATCCACACCACACGGTACAAACCACCCAGAATAAACGCCAGGTGACCCTGCCCGCCTGTTAACCCCCGAAATACGTCATTCTCCAGTTTCACCGCCAAACTAAATATGTCCGCTTCCGTTAAATCCGCTCCCGATAGCATGCTTCCGATCATGACCGCCGCCACAGCAAACGCATTTGATGACTCCATCCCTCCTAAAGTCGCCAGGGCATCCACTTCCATCACCGTCACTTTGTAGCCCGTCGGAACTTTGAATACCTCTTTAAACAGGTAGGCCAGCAAATGTCGCATGTGTATGTCCGGGTCCTCGGTCCGCGTGAATTTCCCATAATCCCGGCTCATCAGGTAAGGATTGCTTTCTGGAATTCCCCACTCCGGAGCTACATACATCAACTCATTTTTATCGGCAATCGCCTCAATCTTGATCTTAATCCGCATCCGGCTCGCTGATATTGTGGTTGAGGTGTATCCACTCATCTTCCGCCCACCCCACAAAAATCCCCATATCCATCCGAGACGCGAAAGCACCCATTGGAAAAATGGCAGGTCCAAAGATGAACCCGCAAGATCAATTTCTCGAAACGGCCCATCTATGATCATGCTGAAGCCGTCCTCTCCCCGCGCTCGCGCCTGTGCAGTCCCCTTCTCCACTATAGCCGCTAGCTCCTCTGCGTTACGCGGTTTCTTTCCCAATTTCTCCCACATCTTCTCCGCATCAAACGGTTTGCTAATCGGCAAGGGCTTCGACGCCCAGTCAAATCTCGGCCAGATCGACAACCCGACATTCCGCCCAAACAGAACGTCTCCGTCGCCCCACAGGAGCGCAAGACCGTTCACCAATAAAGCCGAAATCAATAAAACCCCACCCAATGCCAAGCTTAATGGCCAGCTCATGCCCAAACCCAGGCTCACTGGCACCGTCAAAACCGACAATATTGACGCCAAAATGACCGTCCTCGGTCCCGCCCACACATCGTCCACGGTGATGGGACCATGATCCCGAGGCTCCACTCCGATCATCGCCGTTCCGACGATAAACCGCGGCCTCTCTCCCGTCCGCTTCCAAATGGACATGGCGTGAGCCATCTCGTGCAGTGCCGACCAGGCCGCCACGCCCGCCGCCACTCCAACGTAAAGCGCACCGGCGTTCAAACCAAACGCCTTCGCCACAACATACGCCGCGCCCAACCCCAACAATAGCGCCGCTCCAATGTTCGACCACAGAAGAAGTTTCGCCGGGCCGGATTGGCCGGCGTTTTCTTCGCCCCCTTCCGCCGGCTTGGTCGGCTGGCGGGATGTACTCCCGGACGACTGGCTGTGGATTTCAAACCTTTTGGAATAAACCATCGAAGCCAATAACACCACGATGGCAATCACTCCGGCGACAATCGCTCCAATTCCTTCCAGAACATTTCCGATGTGAATCAAATAAACACCAAGGCCAAAGATCCCCAAGAGCTCAACTACAGCAAGAAATGCAATTGAAATTCCAATAATTCCACCCGCCACGGGGTGACGGGTCATCCAACGGTTTACAAGATCAGCGGACCGCGATTCTTCGACAGTCTGACCAACGGAAGTTTGTCGTTGAGACAGGCGCCGTTTGATATCTCGCATCAAACCCCAAACTAAAACGCCCACAAACAACGCAAAGACAATTAAACCGATTCCCAACCTGGTTTCTCCGGCACAAATTCCATAAATTCCACCTAAAATGGCCGCCAGAATTATTGTCCAATGGACTTGAGCCCAAAGATAGTAGATATCCACTTTCCCGGCCCTTGGATGATGGTCGGACCAACTATCGGCGGAATCAGATGGAAGTTCGTCAGATCCGAGCTTTTCAGATGGAACCGGGAGATTCTGTCTTATGTAATCCGGGGAACCATTTTGAGCTAGCTTCGGACCACCTTCTCCCGAATCCAGCAATCCCGAGAAATCCTCAGGATGGCCGGCCGGCTCCGGATTTGTTCGGCTGTGATCGGGATCAACCCACTTGGAGGCTTCGGTTCCCGCCTCGGATCGCAGGTCCACGAACTTCGTGATTTGGTCGCCAATGGCTTTATAAGCCTTCTCTTGATCGCTGGCGAAGGCCTTGGCGCCGTCGATGCGCAGAACATTGGCAAGGTCGGAAATGGTCGGGACGGCTCGGCCGGCGCCATTCGATGCGGACGCATCGGCGGCGGCCCTCTCCTTCAGGAGAGGCGCATTATTCGGATAACTCGCTTTCCGTGCGATGATTCGGTTGGGCCCCACATTGATCCGGAAATAGTCCCAGAGAGTTTCAATTCTGCTGACTTTGTCCAACAAATCCCGAGAAAAACCATCTGTCCCTTCGTCTATGTTTAACTGAACAAAAACCCGTATATCAACCAAACCCATGGTTAAATCATCTTCGTCAGTTTTCTCTTCCAACACCGCGTATTCTTGAAGACGCCGGGCCCGGTCCAACGCCGATGACAACGCCGCATTCTGTTTGTGGCTGAAGGAGGCCTCAAGCGTGTCCTTGAGTTTTCTTACAGCGCCTTTGAGTTCATTCAATGACCGCACCGCTTCCTCCTCGGACACCGATGAGCCACGCATACTTAAAAACGCCATGGCAATTGAAGCAATAGGCAGGGCCGGTTTATTCATCCACGACCGGAAAAATTCTCTTACGCGGGCGGAAATCGACCGCAAAACACTGCCAACGCTGAAACGCGTCTTGACGGTAACCTGGGTTGGGCCGATGATTCGGCTCCCGTCTTTTGCCGAAGCCCCATTCGAAGCAGGCTGGAGCCCAATTTCGACGTCGCCGGATGCAGAAGAAAATTTTGGGGGATTCCGATCAAATGAGGGGACCTTGCCTTCCAATTCACCCAACACACGAGCGATAGGCGCAATGGGACCGTTTTCCGAAGAGACTCCCGCGACAACGGCCGCCATTTCGGGAAGCGGATTTTTCATTTTCACAGCTGGGTGCGCGGCGCCGGCGGGCACGCCGGTCACGAAAAGTTTCGACCCCGAGAAAATTTTCTCGACGGGAGTTTTTTCCCGGTCAAAAACGGAAAGGTAATGGGTTTCGTTGTTCACGTCGAGCTTGGTGACCTTGGGCGCGGCCACGATATAGGAGATGCCTTTTTCCTTCAGGAGCCGGGTCAACCCCGCGGTGTGAAATCCTCCGGCGACGAGAATCGATGTGTCGCCACGTCTGGCGCCCAAAAGGTTTTCCACCATTTTGATGTTGCGGGCCTCGGCGGAAGTGTAGAAGGATTCGAAGGAAGACAAGTCAGTACCGAGTATTGAGAAAAGGCCGTCATCCCCGAATGTCTTTATCGGGGATCCATGGATTCCTGCTTTCGCAGGAATGACGGAGGTGTACTCTGTATTCGGTACTATTTTCTTGTACTCCTCCCATTCCTCTGTCGTGAGGGAAAAGTCGAGAAGCTTTCCGGCCAAATAGAGCGCGCGGGACCGGGCGATTAAATTTCGCTCCGCCTCGGTCTTGGCCAAAAGATTATAAACCGAATCCTCCAGCTTATTAACTTCCTTCAGGAGCGCTTCCGTTTTGATGCCGTCGGTGAGGAGCACGTACCGGATATACTCGTCGAAATTGGGGGTTTGGGCGAGAACGATTCCCTTCCGTTCGCAGGTGATTTTGAGCTCCTGGTAATAATCGGCAAAACCAATCACGCCCTGCTGATAGGAAAGGCTCAACGCCACCAACTCGGCCAGGTCTTTCTCATTCAACTTTTTGACCAGGCGCTCAAGAACAAGGCTTCGCTCTGCCTCAACCCGGGTGAAATTGAGCGATTTCTCCATCTCGTAGGCCTGAAGGAAAGTGTCCGCCTGGAGAGAGGTGGCGACACCGAAACTCGATAACTTTTTCAAATATTCCGCGAGCGACAGTGTCCCTTTCCGGTAGGCCTGAACCATGTCGTCGAATTGAAGAAGGCCGGGTCGGAACTGGCGGGATTTCTCGGATCCGGTTTGAAGGGTGAGTTTTTTAAGCTGGTCGGAAATTTCGGATTTAAGGGGTTTTGTATTTTTATAGGCGGCGACATTCCGGCGGTAGAGGTTGTCGTCATCGACGCCCCAGAAAGCGAGACTCCGTCTTCCATCCTTATTATAAGAGGTGAAGCCCGCATGGGCGGGGCCGGAAATATCCCCCGTTTCAAGAAATGAATCGGCCACCTGGGTCGCCACTTCTTTATTGGGAAATCTTTTATAAATGTCGTAGAGAAAGGGCCCGTGGGCCCCTTCCAGTCCGACGAGGATTGGTTTATTCCCCGGAAGCTCGCCAAAGGATTTGATTGCGTTCGAAAGGTGCCCTTGGGCTTCAAGGTTCAGGTGGATGTCTTCCAAGAGGACGACAGTTGGTCCGCTCTTAGCTGAGTAGATATCCCGGACATTGACGTGGGCCAAAAATCCCTCCGGAAGTTCGGAAAAAATTTGCGGTTGATTCGATTGCTTCTTCCGGGCATATTTTTTGGAAAAATCAATGAGCTTCGAGTTTTGAATTGGAATCTGATGGGTAACATCCCGGGAAATAAGGTTCGGGTTGAAATTTCTTAAATTCGGGGTTTGGAAATTTAAGGGGAGGGACGCCAGCTCGATATTTTTCTTTTCACGCCTTTCTTTCCAAAAGGATTCCTCCGGTTTATAGGCGAAAAGAACGTTGGTAAAAATAAAAAGAAGGCAGACGAGACGGGCAATTGAAGCCAAAAGGAATTTAGATTTGAAGGTATTGGCAATTAATTTCATACTCTCTCCCCATAAGAAAATAACATTCAAAACCTGTGGAGAAAGAATAGATATTCCGTCTTAATTTCGTCTTAAGATCTTGTAAAAAAAGTGTATCGGAGTGGTAAAAAACTTGTAACAAGAAGAAGGGGTTTGGGGGGACGTGATCGCGCTCCGTTCGGGGTCTAACATTATTTCATATCTGTTTGAAACGACCCCTCAAAGTCGCGCGTTCACGTCCCCCCAAACCCCTTCCCCCTCTAACTCCAAAGGGCTTTCTGTGAGCGGGTGATTTCGGTGAGGAATCGAATGAAGGCGGGGTGGGAATTAAGAGCGGGAACCCTTGAGAATCCGGTAATTCCAAATTTTTCCGCCTCCGCGCGGACAAGCTGGTCAAGATCGTAAAGAGTTTCCAGATTGTCGGCCACAAAAGAGATGGGAACCACCGCCAATCGCTTCACACCGTTTCGGCCGAGCTTTCGAACCTCCTCGATTGTCGAAGGCCCCAGCCATTTGACTGGCCCCAATTTCGATTGCCAGGACAAACTCCACGGCCCCCGCCAATTTAATTCCTTCAAAACCCCGCCGGCTGATTGCTGAACTTCGTCCCGGTAGGAATCGCCAAATTTGCTGACCATCTTTTCCGGAATCGAATGCGCCGAAAAAAGGAGGTAAATGTCATTGCGAGGAGCCGAAGGCGACGTCCCATTCCAATTATCTTCATAATGTTGGGACGTCCCAAAGCTTTGATGGGACGAAGCAATCTCTTTATCTATGAGATTGCTTCGCTCACTTCGTTCGCTCGCAATGACGGCGCGAATGATCTCCCCATAGGCTTTTAGAAACAAGGGGTGATCTGAAAAGGAAAGAACTTCGAAAACTTGGGCGCCAGGACAAAACTTCGTTATGGCCTCCCGGGCCCGGCGAAGAACTCCTTTGGTCGTCGTCAGGGAAAACTGGGGAAAAAGCGGCAAAAGAAGAAATTCCGTGACTCCCTCCTCGCTTAACTTTTCCACCACATCTTCGATTAAAGGGTCGGAGCAACTGAAAGCGGCCCGGACTTTCGCCTTAAGGCCTGCTTTAAGGAGGGAATTTTCGAGGCCACCCGCCTGCTCTTCCGTCAATTTCCGAAGAGGAGATCCCCCGCCGATTTTCCGGTAGAGAGCCTGGGAAGATTTTGCGCGCCAGGAGGAAATTATACCGGCGATAAATTTCCTTAAGACGGGATTTTTAATCCGAATGATTTCCGGGTCGTCCAACAATCGGAAAAGAAAGCTTTTAACATCCCGAAGAGTTTCCGGCCCCCCGAGATTCAGAAGAAGAATACACTTGTCATTGCGAGCGAACGAAGTGAGCGAAGCAATCTCATCGATCATTAGATTGCTTCGTCGCTAAAAGACGCTCCTCGCAATGACATACGTTAATTTCTTCTAAATCTTCTTTCCAGGTCGATGAAGGGAAGGCGGATGAGGGTGGGGCGGCCGTGCGGACAGGTGAAGGGCGCTTCGCACTTCACCAAATCTTCGAGGAGAACCTGGCATTCCCTGAGTTGCAGGGAATCCCCCGCCTTGACCGCGGCTTTGCAGGCCGCCATGGCGGCCAGGCGGTGTTCAAAATTGGGGCGGCCCGACAAATTCCCGGCGGGTTCCCCCAAAACATCGGTGAGGCCGTCCAAAAGGGAATGCAAATCAAACTTTTCTCCCAAGCCCCGCGGATAGCCTTTCACCAAAAAGGAATTCCCCCCGAAAGGCTCAATCAAGAATCCCATTTTACCGAGGAAATCCAGATTTCCCTGGACCTGGGCGGACGTTGAAGCCGCGACTTCCCAGGAAAAGGGAACCAACAGAAGCTGAACCTGGGGTGACTTCGCCTGCAAATTGGCAAAAAGGTTCTCGTAAATAATTTTTTCGTGGGCGGCGTGCTGGTCCACGATCACAAGCCCCTCTTCTTCCTCGGCCAGAATGAACAGCCGTCCGACCTGGGCCAGCGCCTTGAAATTTTTCCGTCGAATCCCGGCCGCCTCTCCGGCCTGATAAGTCTTTTCAATCTGCAGGGTCTCTTTCAGACTTTGGCCGGAAGATTCCAAGGGGTCCATTTGCGGAATCGTGCGGTACAATTCCCGGAGGGCGGTCACAATGCCGGGGTCGGACGGATCCGCACCGGGTTTAGAGATTTCCGGCGAAAAGAGGTTCCCTGAAGGGCCCGCTTTATCGAGGTCCGGGAAAACCCCCACGGGAAATTCCGCCGTTTTGTATAGGGCGTTTTGAACGCCCTTCACCATCATCCCGTAAATTTCATTTTCAAAGGTGAGCTTCACTTCCTTCTTGGCGGGATGGACGTTGACGTCGATTGTCTGCGGGTTTAATTCTAAAAATAAAATCCAGGCCGGATGTCGGCCCGACGGAAGCTGCCCGCGGAACCCGTCGTAAACGGCCCGGGCCAGCCGCCGGTTCTGCACCGGCCGGCGATTGACGAAAAGAACCTGGTGACGCGAAGTGGCCTGGTGATTGGCCGAGTTGGAGACGACCCCCCGTATTGAAACATGGGGTTCATCAAAATGGACGAACTCCACTCCCTTGGCCAGCCCCGACCCCCACGCCTCCCAAAGCCGCGCTTTCAAAGCCACCGCTTCCTTTTCATCCGAACTCGCGTCGTGGGCCGGAAAAATGAGCGGTTTGGCTTTTTCCGAATGAATTTTGAAGGTCACGTCAGGGGAGGAAAAGGCGATCTCCTCAATGGTCCGCAAACATTGGGAGCGTTCCGTTGAATCGGCCTTCAAAAATTTAAACCGGGCCGGAGTATTGAAAAAAAGGTCCCGCACCTCGACCGTCGTGCCCGGTTCCCGCGCCACCGGTTTTTTCGATTTGACTTTTCCCCCCTCCAAAAAAATCTCCCATCCGGATTCATCCGCCTTGGAACGCGAGGTGATCCGCAACCGCGAAACAGCGCCGATGCTGGGGAGGGCCTCGCCTCTGAAACCGAACGTCTCAATGGATTCCAAATCTTCGAACCGGGTTATCTTCGAGGTGGCGTGGCGGCGAACGGCGAGAAGCAAGTCCTCTTTGGTCATGCCAGTCCCGTTATCAGAAACAACCAACCTTTTCCGGCCCGCCCCTTCCATTTCGACGGAAATATCCGTGGCGCCCGCGTCCAGGCTGTTTTCGATGAGCTCCTTCAATACCGAAGCCGGCCGTTCAATGACTTCACCGGCGGCAATTTTGGCCACCAAATCTTCAGGCAGCTGGTGTATGCGAGGGGGCATAAATTATCTCCTTAAAAAATAGTACTTCGTACTACGTACGTCTTATCTTTTCCTTCAATTCCGCCAACTTATTGAGCGCTTCCCGGGGCGTCAGGGCATCGACGTCCAAATTCTTTAATTCCTCAAGAACCTGATGCGAGCTGAATAGATCGAGCTGGGGCGAAACTTCCGATCCTTTGGAGCGCCGCGAAAATTTGTGGCTGCCCCCTTCCATCTGCGCCAGGATTTCTCTCGCCCGGTCCACCACTTCGCTCGGTAGTCCCGCCATTTCGCCCACGTGGATCCCGTAAGACCGGTCGGCGGGGCCGGGAAGAATTTGGTAAAGGAATACAACCTGCTTTTTTCCGTCGGGCCCCAGCCATTCTTTCGCCGTCGCGTGCGCGTTCATGACCCCGGGTAAATCGTCGGCGAGCTGGGTCAATTCAAAAAAGTGCGTGGCAAAAAGCGTCCGCGGAGAAAAAGAAGAAGAAGGGGTCAAGTCTTGACATTGGACATTCATGTCCAATGTCAAGACTTGACCCCTTCTGCCGCTCAGGTGTTCAATCACTGACCAGGCGATCGACATCCCGTCATAAGTGGAGGTCCCCCGACCCACTTCGTCCAAAATCAAAAGGCTCCTGGGCGTGGAGTTGAGAATCAAAGTGGCCACTTCCTGCATCTCAACCATGAAGGTGGACTGACCCTGGGCCAGCCGGTCCGAGGCTCCGATGCGGGTGAAGATCCGGTCCACAATTCCAATCACCGCTTTCTCCGCCGGAACAAATGAGCCCATCTGCGCCAGAATGACAATCAAGGCGTTTTGCCTCAAATAGGTGGATTTGCCCGCCATGTTGGGCCCCGTGATAATGGCGATAAATTTTTCCTCGCCAAGGCGCAGATCGTTGGGAATAAACCGGTCCCTCCTGATTTGATTTTCCACCACCGGGTGGCGGCCCCCTTTGATTTCCAATAAATTCGATTCATTCAATTCGGGCCGGGTATATCCCAACAGCTCTGCCGCCTCCGCCAGAGCGCTGAAGACGTCAATTTGCGCCAAGGCATCCGCCGTTTTGGCGATGTCAGAGGCAAATCCGGCCACCCTTTTAACCAGTTTCCCGAAAAGTTCGGTTTCCAACGCAAGTATCCTGCTTTCCGCTCCCAGAATTTTTTCTTCCTGCTCTTTTAAAGCCGGGGTGATAAATCGTTCGCCGTTGGTGAGGGTTTGCTTGCGGATCCAGTCCGCCGGAACTTTCCCGAGATGCGACTTGGAGACTTCAAGGAAATAACCGTATATGTCGTTATATCCGACTTTGAGGTTGGTGATCCCCGTATTCGCCCGCTCGGCCGACTCCATTTCGGCGATCCATTTTTTGCCGGACCGGCGCAAACCGCGCAATTCGTCAAGTTCACCGTTGAATCCCTCGCGAATAACTCCCCCGTCGGCCACCTTGGACGGCGGTTCGTCAGATAGCTGCTTGTTCAAAATATCTTTCAGCTCCGGAGGAACATTCAAATCGCCCCAGACTTTTTCCTCGCCCGCTTTTCGGGGGAGGGTAAGGGCGGGGGCACCGTCTAACCGCTCCAGGAGCGCCTTGATCTCAGGAATTTTCTTAAAGGAGCTCCGCAAGGCTGCGAGCTCTCTCGGTGTGACGGAACCGGCTTCAGCCCGAACGATAATCCGCTCGATATCCGGAATTTCCTTCAAGGCGAGGCGGATTTCCTCCCGGACCTGTCCCTCTTCGAAAAAAGATTCCACGTTATCCAGACGGGAATTGATAACGGAAACATTGGTGGAAGGATGGAGCAATATCCAGCGCAGAAGCCGGCTTCCCAGCGGAGTGATCGTTTCGTCAATCACGGATAGAAGGGTTAAATCCCCTCCCGCGGGATCGCTTGATTCAACCAACTCGAGATGCCGGATGGCGGTTTGATCCAGAAACATAAACCCGGCCGCCTCAAGCGGCAGGGCTTGCGGAGCAGACAAACCGGAAAGAGCGGCCGAATGGTGGTTCTCGAGAAATAATTTAACGGCCTGGACGGCCCGGGCGGAAAAAGCTTCCGCACCCGGAGGAACCGGCTCGATACGATGAGAAACGTTTGGATTAATTACCGACTGAAGAACCTGGCTGCTCTCCCCCACCAAAAGGATTTCGCTCGGGTTCAAAGCGGCCAGCTGCCCCTTGAGGACATTCCATTGAAAATCCGTCTCCAGTTCCCCGATCCACTGCTTTCCGGTGGAAATGTCGGCCGCGCAAAGAGTCCAATGACCTTCGTTTTTTTTGGCGTTTCCAAAGGCTGCGATGGCGACCAGAAAATTATTGGCCTTCGACGGCAGAAGCTCATCTTCAACAATCGTCCCCGGGGTAATGACCCGGACGACGTCGCGCTTAACCATGCCCTTGGTTTTGGCCGGATCTTCAAGCTGCTCCGCGATGGCCACGCTGAGTCCCGCCTTCAGGAGTTTGGAAATATAACCGGTGACGGCGTGATAAGGAACTCCGCACATGGGGGTGGACTGGCGTTTCGTCAACACGACTTCGAGTATGGGGGAGGCTTTGACGGCGTCTTCAAAAAACATCTCATAGAAGTCTCCCAGCCTGAAAAAAAGTACTTCACCGGGGTGCTTCTCCTTCAGCCGCAGGTATTGCTGCATGAGGGGCGTCGTCGCTTTGTTGACGTCCAATAAATTTGATTCTTCAGTTGTTTTCATTTTTTATAGGTATAGGTGCCGTTGTTCACACTTCACACTTTAGAATGCGGTTTGAAAAGTGTGAAG
>Ga0315279_10000808_pt1 | contig 56888 bp, 46 predicted proteins | sample YL17G06_20_MG_FD_203694 | JGI IMG/M metagenome (GOLD analysis project Ga0315279, IMG submission 203694) | Sediment microbial communities from Yellowstone Lake, YNP, Wyoming, USA - YL17G06_20 | ecosystem: Environmental > Aquatic > Freshwater > Lake > Sediment | place: USA: Wyoming | collected... | reverse complement strand
CAACGCCTCGAACAAGCTCTGCACTTCCTGCGTCTCGCACGTCTCTGAGTCACTCATGCCCCACAGATACCGACCGAACCCCAACCTCTCCTTTTTGGACAGACTCAGAAAACGAAATGACCCTGCTTGCAGGTGACTCCCCCTTGACAAGTGAACCTCTCCCTTGGCGGAATAGGGCCTCGTGTCGGCCTAGCTCAGTGCTCGCATACCCGGATGGGGATTGAACGAGTTTGTCGCAACCGTTCTTTGTGCACCCACTCGCCGATGTGGAGGATAACGTCGAGATCGGCGAGGGAACCAAGATCTGGCGATTCGCCCACGTGCGATGCGGAGCGCGGGTTGGCGCCAACTGCATCCTGGGCAACTGCGTGTACATCGACGCCGGCGTCTCGGTAGGGGACAACGTCAAGATCCAGAACGGCGTCTCGGTCTACGCGGGTGTGACAGTCGAGGACGACGCCTTCCTCGGCCCGCACATGACCTTCACGAACGATCTCTATCCCCGGTCTTTCAATGGCCACTGGACCGCGATCCCGACGCGAGTCGCCCGCGGAGCTTCCATCGGGGCCAACGCGACGATCCTCTGCGGTACGACCATAGGCGAGTATTCGATGGTCGCCGCCGGCGCGGTCGTGACCCGGGACGTCCCGCCGTACACGCTCGTGAGAGGCGCTCCGGCGCGGGTTGTCGGCTACGTCTGCATGTGCGGCCGCAAGGCCGTCGTTTTCCCGGTCGATGAGGGGCTCTACGGCACCGAGATCGCCTGCGAGTGCCAGCGTCGGAACGCGATCGCCGCCGACGGTTCGTTCATCCCGGGGTAAAAGACAAGCCTGGCGTGTCAGGCTTGTCAGGCTTGTCAGGCACGCCTTTTCAGATGCTGCTTGATCCTGCTCGACAGCTCCGCGAACCACGGCGGACGCAGAACGATGCAGAGGCCCATCTGAAGCGCCGCCAGCATGAACCCCAACGCTAGTCTCATGCCGACCGAGGACACGGCCGAGCAGATCGCGGTGCCGGCCGTCAGCAGCAGAGCCCATTGCGCCAACGGCAAGGCAACTCTATGCCATGCGGGCCCGGAGTCGAACAGCCTAGTAGCCGCGAGGAACGCACCCAGGCCGCCCAAGGTCCAGCCGGTGGCCATCGAGAGCCCCACGGCAAGTTCGAGATCCGCATTGGCAAGCAGCCGAGAGCCCGTGAACGATCCGACCGCGAACACCGAGCCCACACCGTAGGAGGCCAGGTTCCAAGGCCTCGAGGAGGCGGCGTCGATCGGATTCCGTAAGGCGTTGACCATGAGTAGCCCGGGCAGAGCGACCGAGACCGCCACCAGCAGTCGATGGTGTGAGCCGATGATCTCCCCGGTTCTCTCTCCGAGCCACAGCCGGATCAGCGGCTGCAGCCAAGCGGCCGCGCACAGCGAGCCCACTGTCCCGAACGCGATGATGAACTCCAGCAGGTAGCCGACTTGCCGGCCGGCTACGTCGCGCTTGTCCTCGGCCAGCAGGCTCGCGAGGTGTGGCAGTAGCAGCAGACCTAGTGGAGCAATGGTCGCGGCTGTCGCCGTCAGCACGCTCGTCAGGACATTCACCGCGGACAGCAGGCGCGGGTCCTCCGCTCTCGACACCAGCCAGGGCAAGAAGGCGAGCAGGAAGCCAGCGGCCGCGATGACGCTCAGCCTGGGGACACCGTAGGCCAGCAGCGTTGCGGCCGTCTTCTTGTGCTCCGGGGCGGGCACTAGGATCGGGCGGGCATCTTCCGGCTTGCGCGCGATCAGCCACCCCAGGAACAACAGAGCCACGACTGCCGTGGTGGCACCCATGAGCATAACGATGGGGCCCAGCGGCCGGCCGCGTAGACATGCGAGGAGCCCGACTGGGATCAGACCGTTACAGACGAGCTGGAGCAGGTTCAGGGCCCTGAAGCTCTTCAGCCCTTGCAGCACCGAGAACACCACGAGGCTCTGGTTCAGCCCGAAGAACAGAATCGCGAAAGGAGCCGTCCAGTCGACCATCTTGCCGGTGCCGAAGAGCAGTGTGGCGCTCACCGCGGGGAAGAGCAGCACGACGCCTGAGAATGCCAGAAGAAGAGACTCGCAAAGCCCTACACCAGTCCAGATCGTGACCCGCCGCTCGCGCCCGCGACCCTTGCCGGAGCACATGGCGACATTCCTGGCGATCGCGAGCGGAAGAAGCAGGAGGACGCTCGCGTCGGCCACTTGCTTGATGCGGAGGATGAGTGTGTAGCCGCTGAAGTCGTCGATACCCCAATAGCGGCTGACCAGTCCCTGTTGGATAAACTGGCCGCCTAGCACGATGAACTGCGTGAGCGCCGTCAGGACCAGGTCGAGCGCGAATGATGACCGGTCTCCCTCTCCCCTCTCCGAGGGGAGAGGGTTGGGGTGAGGGGCTGGTGGATCGGCACGCTCTACATCCATAGCGGCTCTCGCTTCTCCGGCGGAAGGGTGCGTGCGGCGTAGTAGAGCGCCAGGGCGTCGCACATCTCGCCGTCCCAGCGCCGCACTCCGTCCAGGACAACCCTTCTGAACGGTACAATACGAGCGTAGAAGCGGCCTTCGCCGGTCCGCAAGTTCCCGATGCCCCACTCCACCGATCTGTCGGCCACGCGGTTCATCCTAGCGAGCAGCTCGGGCGGCAACCCCACCGCCGGCTCGTCGAGATGATGGAACGCGTACAGTGCGTCTCCGATGCCGCTCGGGTCGATCGGCAGGTTCTTGCCCGGGAAACATCGGAAGCGGCCCGTGTCCTCATCGAAGAACGTATCGAGGTAGTACCGCAGCCCCAGGTTGAGGCTCGCGCGGATCCTATCCCGGTAGCCCTCGGGCATGTGCTTGCATAGATGCGCCAGCGCCGCCAGCACCATCGCCGTGTGATAGTTGTCGACCGCGGGCTTGGTGCCGCACCAGCGGGCATCGTAGGGCCACCAGCCGTCGGGAGCCTGATGGCCGAGTACGCTGTTCACAAGCCCCAGCATGCGGTCGCGATGCTCGTCTGTGTGCCGGGCGGCGTCGTAGGCGGCAAGATAGGAGGCCACATCGCCCCAGATGTTGACAACGGGGGCGGGGTCGATGGGCGCGTATCCGACCCAAGCGAAGCCCTCGGTCTCGCCCCAGCCCAGGCCCTCGGAGAGGAACTCCGCCACCTCATCGACGACCGGGGCATACGTGCGGTCACCCGTGACGGCCTCCCAGAGGAGGAACTTGCGCCCCACTCTGACGGAAGTGTGGGAGATGGGCATATCTGGCGTCCAGACCAGCCTTCTCGCGCCCATGAGCGTAGGGAAACCGAGGCCGAAACCGCGCCTGAGGGCGGCGCCCACGAGGCATGACCTCAGCCTGTCGAGGACCGCACGCGCCTTGTCGAGGTGAGCCGTGTCGCCGTCGCAGAGGTAGAGGGCTAGGTGCGCCCCGACGCGGTAGCCGTTGCCCATTGGGTCCCAGTGCGGCTTAATGCCGCGAAGCCTGCGGTAGAGTGTGGGGTGGACCAGCTCAACGAAGTAGAGTAGTCGCCAGCCCAAAAGGCCCAGCGCGTTGTTGGTGTGATGGCAGAGGTACTCGTAGAGGCCCCCGTGTCGGACATCGTACCCGTCATAGCCGTAGCCGTCGGCCTGCTCGATGATCGGGAGAAGGTGGCCGATGACGGAGAGGGCCAGAGAGGCAGTGTCCGATCGGCCGCACAGGGGAGGCGCGCCGGATGGGGTGTCTGCCCCATTCGGCCCCTCCGTCACCGGCGTTGTCATGCGACCACAACCTCGATCGGGCCGCGGATCAGCTCTTCAAGGTTGTCCAGCATGGCCACGGCCTCGGGCCGGGGGCTGACTCCGCGGCGGATCACCGGAAGGGTTCGCTCACACAGCCTGGCCAAGGCCAGGTAGTCTGATCCCTGCTCGGCTGTCGGGCAGTCTACTACGACTGCGTCGTAGCGTTCCGCAAGCGCGCCAAAAACGGCGGCGGCTGTCGAGGTGGAGAGCAGTCCCACCGGGTCTTGCGCGGCGCTGCCTGCGGGAAGGGCATCGAGATTGGAAAAACCGGTCGGCGTGATGTGGGCTGTCGGCGATGACACACCTGCCAGCGCCTCCGCGAGCCCTTGCTCGCATTTCAGGCCCAGCAGCTCGTGAAGCCGGGGCTCGCGTGTGTCGGCATCGACCACGAGTGTCCGGGCACCGCCTTGAGCGATGACTGCCGCGAGATCAAGGCAGAGCTGCGTTTTCTGGGCGTTCGCGCCCGCTTCGACCAGCAGGAGCAGCTTCGGCAACTTGTCGCCGTTCCTCAGAGCCAGCTTCGCCCGGACCAGCCGGAGCGCTTCCAGGTACGCGGGGTCCGCCTCTTTTGCGGTGACGAGGCCGGACGGGCGCCGCAGCCTGGGCAGTGCGGCGAAGAGCCGGACTCCTAGTTCGGCTTGAACGTCGTCCTCGGGCTTGATCCGCTTGTCCCGCAGCTCCAGAAACACGGCCAGGCAACTACCCAACAGCAAGCCGGCAATGGCCCCGAGCAGCAGTTTGACCGCACCGCGCCTGGACTCGGGACGTTCCGGGGGCTTGGCGTCGGCGACGATGTCGATGCCTGGATCGCCCATGATCTCCATGAGCCTGGTCTCGTGGTACTTCTGAAACAGAGCTATGTAGACTTCCTGGGATACCCGCTCGTCTCGGAGCATCTTGGCCAGTCGGTACTCTTGTTCCGGAACGTCGCTGAGCTTGGCGTACTCGGCGGCGAGCACTGAGCTCAAGGCGCCGTCCTTGGCGGCGGCGGCCATCGCCTCGGCCTCGGCGGTGGCGAGCTGTGTCGCGAGCGCCAGATAGAGCGGGTTCTGCGCCTCAACCTTCTCCTGGACGACCGTCTTGACGGCGTCCGAGAGCTCGCGCTTGGCCTTCGCGATGCTCTCGTCGAGCTGTCTGACCTTCGGATGCTCAGGTCCCTGGTTCGCGACCGCCCCGGCGCGATCTAGTTCCAGATTGGCGAGGTCGGCCTCGAGCTCTTGGACGAGTGGGTTGCGGGCGATCACGGAGGAGGCGATGTAGGTCTCGGTCTGTTCGGACAGGCTTTTGCGGCACTGCCCCGCCCGCGAGCTCGCGCCCTGACGCTCGGCCTTCGCCTTCTTCGCCTCGGTCTCGAGGGTAGACAGCAGGGCAATCTTCCCCTGCGTCTCGGCCGGTAGGTCGATAATGCCGTGCTCTACCTTGTAGTTCCTGACCGCGCTCTCGGTCTCGAGGATCTCTTGTTGAACCGATTCGAGTTGGCCTTCGATGTACTGGGCGGCCTGGCTGGCTCGGGTGCGCACCTGTTCGCTGCGCTTGTCCGAGTGAAGGTCGGCGATCTTGTTGGCGATCGTCGCCGCCTCGTCGGGATCCTGGCGCTTCACTGTGAGAACCACCAGGCTTGATCCGCGTTCGGCCTTGGTGGAGACGTTCTTCCGGAGCTCGTCGAGGCCGTCGATGTCGAGACCGAGGCCCAGTTCCTCGGCCGCCGCCTCGACGATGAACTTGCTCTTCAGCAACTGGGCGTGGGTCTCGCCCTCCCCTCCCCCGCCGAAGCCGAACATCGCCGCGACCGGCGAGTTCCCCATGGAGAGGCCGGCCGATTGAGGTTGGGACAGAATGAGTATTACCTGCGCGGCGTACATGCGCTTGGAGAGGAAAACGATCGCGACCGTGGTCGCCATGCTCAGGAAGACCACTATGGCGATCACCCACAGCCGGCGGCGCACGACGGCCAGGACTTTCCCGATGTCCAGTGTTCGCTCTTCCTGAGAAGCTCCTCGATGTGTCTGTTCCATCTGCTCCCGCGCTTGCCCGAGCCGACGCTCCCGTTTTAGAAGAGTGCCTTGATGAAGTTGGTGATCATGAACGCATCGCGAAGCTCGGTGAGCCACTTGCCGTAGTTCGTGTGGTCCGAGCGGGGAATGTACACGATGTCATCCGGGAGGACTGGGATGTTGACCGACTGGTCCCCGTGGTCGTAGAGCTTAGCGAGATCCAGGGGGATGATCTGCGGCTCGCCATCGGTCTCACCCCTGATCACGGCCGCATGGAAGCGGTCCCCACTCTTGGTGTCCACGCCGAACGCCGCGGCGATCATCTCGACCACGGTGTCGCCCTCGTGCCAGCGGTAGAAGCCGGGCCTGACAACGAACCCTAGCACGGCTACCCGAAGCCTGGCGAACGGGACCGTGATCTCGTCCCCCTGCTGGAGCGGCACGTCCGCGACCGTGACGTCGATCTTCTCCGTCTTGCCGTCGCCGTGCCTTACGGTGACATTGTGAGGGTCTCCGGCGCTGTCATCGGGCCGCTCGCCCATGTCCAGCCCGCCGGCCATCGAGAGAGCCGTCCGAACCGTGTCACCCTCCCGGAACTCGAAGTAGCCGGGCCGCACAACATAGCCCGCGACCTGCACCTGGTTCCGGCCTGCGGGGATGTAGATAGTGTCCCCTGGCTTGAGGAGCAGGTTCTTGAGGTTGGCGGAGTCGTTCTCGAGCAACGAGAGGTCGATCTCGATCGACTCGCCGGAGGCTCGCAGCAAGAGAGTGTGCGTTAGGTCAGCGGCTATCAGCCGCGACAGGACCTCTGCGACGCGGATGGGCCCGCCGGCGCGGGCAACCGCGTCGGTGACCTTGGCTCCGGGCTGCATCAAGTAGCGCCCGGCGCGCACGACGTGGCCCAGTACCGAGACCGAGAGGTTATGCTCCGGCACCATGATCGTGTCGCCGGGTGCAACTACCGGGTTGTCGGATGGAGACCCGGCGCCGCCGATCGCGGCCTCGACGTTGGCCGTCTCAGTCCGGCCGTCGGTATGGATGATCTGCACTTTGGACAGATCGCCCGCGGGGTACTGCTCCCCTGTGTCCGCGGCGCCCATTAGCACCCCACCCGACATCGCGATCAGATCGCTGACGCGCTCGTCCCCGGCAAGACGGTGTCTGGAGGGGTTCTTGACGTACCCCACCACGTTCGCTTCGACGTCCAACTGCGGGACATACACCACGTCGCCGGGGTGGATCGGCGGGTCCTGAGCCGGTCCACCCTTGGCGGAGTCCAGAAGGTTGTACTGCTCCACAGTGCCCTCGACACGGTTCACGGTGACCCGTGACAGGTCCCCGGCCTGGAACTGCCCGGTGCCGGTCGTGACACGCAGCACGCCCCCGGTCGCGGCGATGATCTCCGATAGCTTCTCGTCGCCGCGAGCCTTCACGACCCCCGGCGTCTGGACGCAGCCCAGGACGGTCACGGGCGGGGACTGCTGGACCACGAGCGAGTCGCCGGGTTTGAGCTCCTTGGCGCCGTACGGACCCTCCCCGCGCAGCGCTTCGTTCAGATCGAACTTCTCGGCCGAGCCGTCCTCGTGCACCAGAATGCCCAGCGGGCTCTGCGAGATGTCGAGCGCCACACCCTCCGCCTGGGCGACCGCCTCCCGGACCGTCATCTTTGGCCTGAACGTGATGCGCCCCGACTTCCTAACCGCGCCCAAAACGTGGATCTGCTTGGAGCTGTACTCCTTGACCCGCACAAGCACGGACGGTGAGATGTACTTCCTCGCGTCGATCAGCCCTTGGCGTATCTCGGCCGCGAGCTGCTCGCAAGTCTTCCCCTCGGCCACCACCTGACCGAGATAGGTGACGCCGATCTTGCCGTCCGGCCCCACGATGACGCCCTCCGGTTCGCCTCCCTGGGGGCCTGAGACGCCTGTCTCCTCCGGGATGATCACCTCGAGCACATCGAAACGTCCGATCCGGTACGAGTCATCCCCGGCTGGCTGCTGTTGAGCCAGGGAGCGCGGGACCAGGGCTAGAAAAGCCATTGCGAGGAGCATGACCCGGGCAAGCCCGCACGCGCTGGGGGCGCCCCGGCGGCATAGGTGACGCATCGTCTGTGACTCCTATCGTTCCGGGCCGTTTGGGGATGAATATTAGCATATCCGCCCGTTTCCCCTCGCTGAGCCGCCTCGCTCCGCCCGGCTTCCCCCCCGTGCAAAGACAAGGCAAAGGGGGTGCTCAGGCAAACGGAATGCAAGCCGTTGCGGTCGCTACAGGCCCGGAGGGCCGACAGGCGAGAGGCCCGACCGTAAGGTCGGGTTTGCCGGGCTCATTCAGATCTGAGCCCGGAGAGCGGCAGAAGGTCGCCGTGGTCAGCGCGCCGTTTCCCCGGCCCTTCCCACAGGGGTAACGAGCGCTGGGCGTGTGGGGAGGTTGCCCGGTCGGAATCGATTGACTGCATCGGCCGCGATGTCTCGGTTCGGTCACGCGGGAGGCGCTCGCGCAGATAGGGGACCGTCTGCGGATCTTGCTCGACCTGTGAGCTGCTAGTGGGCATAGGGAGAGCCGGCGAGGCATCTCGGTCAGGTGGATCCCCCGGCCGCACGGGCCGGGGGATCCACGCTGCGTCACCACGAGTAGAAGTGGACTTGGAAGTACTCGTAATCGTCACGGCCGTTGTTGTGCGCCGTGTGGTCTTCAGCGCGCACCGTGACAAGGCAGTCCCAGTCACCTTCGTAATCGGGCGCCTGGTAAGCAAACTGGCACGTCCATCCGAGCGACCACTGGTACCAGACGCTGCCCCCAGTGTCGATCGACTCGGTGTACCACTGCCAAAAGCAGTCCTCGGCCTGATACTCAGGTGAGATATGAGTGTCGTAGTCTTCCATGCCGAACTGAAGTTGCCCGATGGTCTCGAGCGGCTCGACGTCGTGCTGTGCGCCGGGCCCGGTGAAGTTGCACGGATCCGGCAAGGCATCCCATGCGGGGGGAGGATCGCCCAGGATGACGACCCCGCCGCTGGTCGAGGGTACGGCAAATGCCGTCCCGGGTACCACAAGTAGCAGTGCGGTCAAGACGGCGCTACATAGAACTGCGGTGCGCAAGACACTCACTCCCATTCTCGGTCGCTCCGGGCCAATGGCCCTAGTATCCGCGGAGCATCGCGGTGACCGTCGAGTAGATGGGCCGGTCGCGGGACGCGCTGAGAGCGGTGTAGTACCCCTCCGGTGGGTCACCGGGTACTCGGACGTGGGTAAGCGGGTCGAGCTTCCGGAACGGCACGCAGGCGGCGACGGTCACCTGGTACATGATCACGGGGCGTACAATGATCGGGGCGGTCCCGGCCAGCCAGCCCTGATGGGACGCGGGAATCCCCGCCTTCACCATCGAGGCATGGCAGGTCTGGATCACATTGGCCACCCACGTGGCCTCGTGTTCGGGCAGGCCTGAGACGGGTCCGTCGAATCCGCCGACGAACAGCGACAGCGGCGCTGGCAGGTCATCCAGGTAGGGCCTCTTCAGCGCACCTCCCAGTAGCGACCGCAGCTCCTCAGTGACCCGCGGAGCAGGAGCCTGCCTTGCTTGGCGGGCGAGCTCGAAGCTCGCCTCCTTGCCACCATGCGGGTTGTAGACTACGGTCAGTGAGTCGTCGTCGCCGAGACGCATGATCCCGAGTCGCCCGGCCGCGAAAACAGCCTGAACGATGGCGCGAGCGGTCAGACTGCCCCCCTTGGCGTAGAGGACGCGCGCGGTCCAGGCCGTCCCGACGCTCAGCTCCATCCGGGTGAGTTTCGTCACGTCCTCGATAAGGCGTTCCAGCGTTGTGCCGCTCACATCAGACATGGACACGGACGCGCCAGGCACATCAAGGGCGCTCAGCAGGTCGGGCAGGACCTCCTGAGTCCGGTCCCGGCCCGGACCGCTGAGGCATTGCCACTCGGCCCTCCACTCCTTCGGGACCCGCTCGCGTTTCGCGCCCGGCGCGGACAGTGACGACCAGCACGTAATGCCGTCGGCCTGGAGCTGTACGTCCTTGATTCCTCCAAGCTCCCAAGTGTAGTGATTGCCGATCTCGCAATACGCCTGCGAACTGTCTGGGCTTGAGCGTACAAGCAGCGTGGGCACCACTTCCAGCGCCGCTGCGATGAGCGGGGAATCCCCTACAAGGTATTCGCTGAGACCGTCCCGGCTCTGGGGCCCGAATCGCCCGTGGCGCACGAGCCTCGCGAGCGTATCGCTGGCGCTCGTGACATTCACGACCTCGCCGCGGCACAACAGGTCGCGCTGTTCCTTCGACAGGGCCCGCAGGAAGATCAGAAGGGGCTCCGACTGCTCACGCTGCAGGAGGCCCGACAGACCGGCATCGGGCTGGGCCAACGGGGCGTCCGGCGGTCGGAGGAGGTGAATACCCGACGGGGTTGTGAACGGCTCCAGGCGCGACTCGCCTGCCTGCGGCGTCAACGCCCAGCGCGCGTAGGCCTCCGGGTCGTCCGTGACTTGTTGCCAGTCGCTCGGAAGAAGCAGAACGAAGGGCTCGACCAACGGATCGTCCGGCTCAGCGCTCGCGGTGGGACCCGGGTCGCCTGCAGGATCAGACCGACCGGGGCTTGCCCAGATGAGGACGAAGATGGAGCACACAGCAACGACAAGGACCGAGGAGATGCTACGCGCGATGCCAACCTGCATCACAGTAACAACACCACCCAACGGAACGTATGCTACCCCCCCCCGAACCTGTCAACCGTGAATTGAGACAGAAGCAGCGTCGTTTCGTTCTCCTGAAGCGGACGCCTGAAAGGGGTCCGCTCAGCGGGAAGGACTCCATCCGGCCCGTTGTTCAGTCATTGAGGGCCGGATGGGGCCGCACCCGCAAGCGGGTCCCCGCCATGCGCCCCGCCAAGACCCCACAAGGTCACTGCCGACCTCCGGGTGAACCGGCATGGCTGTGGGCGATACTACGGTGCGAGCAGATCCCGAAGAGCAGAGGCCGCCGCGCGTCCCCGAGGCGCTCGAGGCTGAGCAATCTCTGCTCGGGGCGCTTATTCTGGCCCCTGAGATCGCCGCCCCGGCCGCGCGCGGGCTTGACGTCTGCGTCTTCTACCGCGAGCCCCACCGGATTGTCTACTCCGCCATCGTGTCTCTTCTCGAACGCGGAACTCCCGTGGACCTCATCACCCTCGCCGACGAGCTTCGCAATAGGGGCGAGTTCGACCGTGCCGGCGGCGGGGAGTACCTCCAGCTCCTCGCGAGCGCGGTTCCTACGGCCAGGAACGCTCCCCATTACGCTCGGCTGATCTCCGAGGCGGCCCGGAAGCGTGCCCTCATGGATCTTGGCGAGCACCTGCTCAGGATCGGCAGGGGCTGCGATGATGAGTCCGAAGCGCTCATCCTTGACGCACAAGCCCGGCTGACAGGCATCCGGGATCGCGGGCTGTCGCCCGAGGCCGATCCGCCTGCCAGCGGAGCGGATGTGCTTCCCTGGAGCGCCCAAGAGGCCGCCGAGTTCCGGAGGTCTGCCAGCCCGCAAGTTTGGCCGATCTCCGACCAGGCCTTGGGGCAGTTCTGGAGCCTGTTAGGTGGGGGGTTGCCGCGCTGGGTCTTGCTCTCCGGGCAGCCGGCCGCCGGAAAGAGCTCGCTCGCCCTTCAGGTGATGCTTGCGGCGGTGCGAGAGACGGGCGCGGCGGCTGTCTACATTTCAGTCGACATGCCGGCCGCGGTGATGTGGCGGCGGCTGCTCTGCCTGGCGACCGGCCTCTCCTGGCGTGAGATCGCCGCTTCCGACCGGTGGGCGGGCGATGAGGGCCTGCTTCGGGCCGCCGAGGCTGTCGGGCCCGAGCTCGCGGCCCGGATCTCCATTGTGGGCTCCGACTACGCTCCCCTGCCCCGCCTTCTGCCGGCCGTTCGGGCCCACCGGCGCCGCACAGGAGCAGACCGAGTGTGCGTCGTCGTGGACTACCTCCAGGCACTTCCGCTGCCGGCGGGCTTGGGCGATAGGCAGGGGACGAGCGACATCGCGCGCGACGAAGCGCGGGTCGACGCCATGCGCGCTCTCGCCGAGTCGGGTGAGTGCGCCTCCCTGGTGCTCGTCAGTGAGGCCAGGAAGCCCGCACAGGGGCGGAAACAGACCGGATGGGCTGAGAGCCTGGCGGATGTGCGCGGGTCGGCTAGGATCGTCTACGCGCCGGATGCGGTGGTCTCGATGCTCCGCCGCAGTGATCTGGATGCCGATGACGAGTCCGGCGACCCGGGCGAACTCGACCCCGACCGCGAGCACACCGTCATCTTGCGGGTCCATAAGTCTCGCGAGGGCCGACTCGGCGACGTCAGGACCTTCTTCTCTCCCTCGACTTACAGCTTCCGAGCACAGGGGCAATAGCCCAATTCCGAATTAACCGACCGATTTGGTCGAACCGGAATATCTCGGAATGCCGCGATACTTCGCACTGCGGCGGCTACCCGTCGATCAGCCTACGGCCTATAGTGATACCCGATGTCAACCGTGCCCGAGTCGACCACCCCGTCGGTCCGAGTAGTGCGGCTCGCGACACCTGCATCCGCTGCCGGCATCGATCCGGCGTCCACGCATGGGCTGCTCGTCGCCTGTCCGGCGGCGACCTGGCTCAGGTAGTAGTCACCCCCGGGGCCGGTGACGAAGAGCGGGTCGGCGACGACATGCCCGGAGTCCGCAGGGGGATCCCAGGGCTCCACGCTGTTCCAGAAGCAGCAGTTGGTGCACGTCAGGATCCCCGACGCGTCGAGCGGGGCTCCCTCCGCGTGGTAGGCGAAGATCGTGTTCGTCACTGTAGCGGTCGATGTGGCGGTTGTCGCAACGCCGGAGCCGCGGTTCGCTACGAGCGTGTTGCAGTCGATCTCCGCCGAGCCGCCGTCCAACACCGCAACGGCGCTCCCCCACCCCCGGTTGCCCACGAACAAGTTGTTGCTGACCGTCGCGCGCGCGCCGAAGTACACGTCCACCCCGCCGCCGGTTCCGGAGAACGCGGGGTCTAGGATGTTATCCCCGATCTCGTTGCCGGTAATGAGTGGCCCCGGGTTCGGGAATTCGATGTCCTCCACACAGTAGGCAGAGACTCCTCCTCCGCACCGATAGGCCCGGTTCTCAGCTATCCGGCAGTCGCGGATGGTTGGCGCGCACGAGAAGAGCATGAGCCCGGCGCCGTCATAGTAGAAGTCCGAGCTCATGTCCCGCTCGGGCCTGAGGATGGGAGCGTAGCCGGCCGGGAGAACGGCCTCGGGGTACGCATATCCGCCCGTGATGGTCAAGTTCTCCAGCACGGTGCCGCGGTCGATCTCCGCGTCGAAGAAGATGACGTGCAGGACCTGGTCGTTGCCATCAATGACCACGTCCCCCGGCGAGGCGCCGCCTCCTCTGATGGTGATGCCGTTCCTTGCGGCCCGCACGACGACGAGCGCCTCACCGGCGGCGGACGGCCTGTAGGTCCCCGGCTGGATGAGCACCGTCTGCCCGGGCTGTGCCGCGTCTACCGCGGCTTGAATGGACTCCCCCGGGTTCACGACGATCGCATTCTCTTCCGTGACCGTCAGAGCGGCGCTTCCCGCGGGGACGTCGGGGTTCTCCGGGGAGACCGCAGTGATGTTGGTCGTGCCGATCCCGACGGCGGTTGCTAGGCCGCTCACGTTCACGGTTGCGACCGTTGTGTCCGCGGAGCCCCAAGCAACGGTAGCTTCAGGGAGCAGCTCTCCGGTCGTGCTCCGAACTGCCGCCGTGAACCGCTGAGTCTGGCCGACGGGGATGGTCGCTGTCGCGGGAGACACTAGAATGAGCGCGCTCCCGCCTGCGCCGGCACAACCGATGGGCAAGAGGAGGGACGCCGCTATCACTACCGCGAGTGAGAGAAAGACGATCGGGGTGAGTGCTCTCATGGTTCGCCCTCCCTCTACAGCCTATTCCTCGGCGGTCCCCATCGGCCTGCGTCCTCTGCCGGTGCCGTTGTATGAAAGATGGGCATACCGGATAGCGTCAAGGATGCTGTGCGGGAGAGAGGAGAGGTTTGCGGGCCCGGTGTCGGTCTAGCCGCTCTAGCACGGCGTAGAGCACGCGCCGGGTAGACGGGGTGGGCGCGAGATGGCAAGGCAAACGTCGGACCCCAGACACTCCTCCTGGTTAGTTTTCCATGTCCCGGAGCCGCGAACGGCCGGTTTGAAAGAAAGTCGCCACTTTTCTCTCGCACGCCCGCCGCGAGTGGTTTGGCAAGCCCCTAGTGAGGCCTGTATACTCTCCGCAGGCCGTCCCCGGCCGGCCTGCACGGGCCGGGGATGGGGCGCGCAGAGGATCGGCCGGGGCGGCCCAGCTCAGTGGCCTGCCTCCGCTTGACGCGCGGCCGCGCCCTCCGCAACGATCCTCTCAAGCTGTCGATCCTGCCCGCGAAGCCTGCAAGGCTTGCCTGGCACGTCAGGCGTGTCAGGCGTGTCTTAGTCGCGAGGAGGGGGGCCCAGCACGTCCGTGAGGCGGGGGTGCGCCTGGAGCGGGATCGCGAGCAGCTCACCTTCCCATCGCGCCACGGTGCCCTGCGTTACGCCGACCATCTCGCCAAGCGCGGCCTGTGTCAGGCCCTTCTCCCGGCGCGCGAGCCGTAGCGCCGGGCCCGTCCACGGAGCGCCCACTGCGGGGGGGAGCGCGGGCCGGACCGGGATCGTCTCCCTCTCTCCGAACGGCACGGGGGTCACGCGTATGTTCAGCGCGTCCGGTGGCCGGCCGCGGCGGCCGGTCCGGATACGGCGGATAATGACGTCGCCGTCTACGATAACCCCGAGCTCTTTCGCCTCGTCGAATGTCGCTAGGATGTGCCGCTCGATCCAGCGACGGCCTTTGCCGTAGCGCCTCGCGAGCTCGTAGTCTTCGAGCACTCCGGCGGCACCCAGCGCCATCGCCAGGGCGAACGTCTCCCTGTGAAGGCGCGGCACGGCGTGGCCCAGCACCCACAGTAGCACCGCCCTACCCGTCTCGTCATGGATCTGGAACAGCTCGCGCGGTACGTGCCACCATCCGCCGCGTTCGAGATAGCTCTGCATGTGCTGCGAGAGCGTCACCTCAACGGCCTGGACAGCGTGACTGTCTCGCCCATCGACCCAGATGACCTCGCCGTCCTCGTAGCGATAAGGGGCCGCGCGCAGGATGAGCGGAGTCTCGATGTGAGTCGGGTCCGGTAGCCCCGTCGGCACCCTCACGTTTACGAGCTCGCCGTACAGGAGGTTCTCATGGATCTCCTGCCAGTGGCGCTCGACCCGAACGTAGCCGTCGTTGCGCGGCCGCCGCATGAGCTCAACGAGATCGGCGGGCCTGAAGGACGCGTCCCTGCGCACGGTCCCGTCCGGACGCCTGAAGCGATGCTGCATGGCGAGCCAGAGCTCTACGGACCGCGGATACTGGGCCAGCACGTCGCGAAGGTCGAGGTCGGGGAGCTCCTCGGCCGCCTCGGCCAGTCGTCTCCGCGCGGCCGGTGTGTGGGTGGGGACGCTGATGCTCACCTGCGAGCCCGGCTGGTCCTGCGGGTACGGCGCGCTCGCCGATGGTGGCTTCATGTCAAGCGGCAACATGCGCTGCGCGAACTCCGCGGCCGGCGCCTCATCGAGCTCCTGCGCCTTGCGCGCGGCGTTCCGTAGGGCACCGGCGACGTCGATCGTCTGCACATTAACCGCGAGCCACTGGCGGTCACGCTGATCGCGCGGGTAGGCGTCTCCGTGGAATACCGGGTGGAACCAGTGCCACTCGAGCTCGACTACGTCATACGGCTCCTCGGTCGGAGGGGTCAGCCATAGCGCCAGAGCGAGATCGCCGATGCCCGTCGCGTCCCGGACCTCACCCCAGCGATCGCCGACGGCGTTCCACCAAGCCATCGCAAAGTCGATGTTGTCGTCCGTCAGAGCGCTGCGAAGGTAGGCGATCAGCTTCTCCTCGTGCTGCATCCGGTAGTAGCCGTCGACTTGGTGCGGTACGCGCGGAGCGCCGAAGAGAACCGGCTGGCGCGTACAGAGGATGATGTACGCTGTCGCGTACGCAAGGGCTGCCGGATTGCCCGCTTCCGCCAGGCCGGGAGCGACCGTATACGTGCCAGTACTGATGCGGATGCTACGCAGGTCTTCGGGGATCTCATCGGCCTTCGCACTGAGCTGCCAAGCCTGAAGAACGTACGAGATCGGATCGACGAGCTGGTCGCGACCATCAACGCTCGCAAGATCATGGAGGCTGATGGATTGCCACTCAAAGACAGCTGCGTCACTCATTCCGTTTCGACACATCCGGTCCGGGAATTCCGACCAGTGTATTCTGTACCGACCGTTCCGGTCATATTACTCCCGAGAAACACTACATTCCAGTCCGACCATTGCGGTCGGATAATCTGGCTAGTAGTCGAAGGCTGTTCTTGGAGCAGCGAATGCAGTAAGCAGCCCGGAGGATAGAGCAGCGTTGCCGAATAGGCCGGGATTTACCCGACCGACTTGGTCGCACAGGAATATACCGGAATATGGCCGCGCGACCCACCTCGTGCCCACAACAAGGTGGATGCCCCGCCAGGACCTTTGAGTTCTCAGAATATTCCGTTTCGACCACTCCGGTCCTATTCTCGCCCAAACCGGTCGGGAAATTCGTCCGCGAGCCCTTGGGAGACAAGGAATATTCCGCCCCTTAGTCTTTCCTTAAGAAAGACTAGAGTGGCCGCGCGCTTTTGAGTGCGCGCGGCCCCTCTAGGAGGTAAGTGCAGAGTCCGTGCTGATGGCTCTTCGGAGGGCGTGTTGGGGGAGCTTACAAGGTGTTAGCGACGATCTGGGCGTGTGGGCGGGATCGGATGAGCCGCGCAGCCAAAGGAGGCCTTGAGCAAGTCTGCAGGAGACGAGTCAGTGGCTGAGCGAAGGAAGACGATCGGTGCGGAGTGCTTAGTCAAGGAGGCGCGTGGCATGGCTATGGTGGCTGTTGGCATCAACCTCGAATTCGTCAGGCACGAGGATCAAGCGTTCGAATGGGCTGTGGGTAAAGCGGCGGAGCTTGGCTACTCGTATGTCGAGCCGATGGTGCATTGGGGACGAGAGCTGCTTAGCGAGGCGGGCTACTTCCATAGCGTCTCCATGCTTGATGACCCGCTACGCGTGTCGCGCGTTTGCCGGAAGTGCGGCGTTAAGTGCTCCGGGCTCAGCGCTCACACGCCGCTATGCAAGCCGGAGATCGGTGTCGAGTACCTGAAACAGGCGATACGCTTCGCCACCGAGATAGATGCCGCGGTCGTGAACACCGACGAAGGTCCGAAGCCGGAGTGGACGACCGAAGAAGAGGACCACGTCTTGATGCGGTACACGCTTGCGGAGGCCGCCAAGGTGGCCGAGCCCCGGGGCGTGCTGATTGGGATCGAGCCCCACCAGCAGTATAGCAAGCTGCCCGCAGGCCTCGAACGGATCCGGAAGCTCGTTGCCTCACCCTCGATCGGCATCAACTTCGACACCGGGAACAGCTACCTTGCGGGCCAGGATCCGTATAGCTGGCTGGAACAGGTCCTCGATCACCTCGTGCATGTCCACGCGAAGGACATCTCGATCCGGCAGTCGGACGAGGAGCGTGGGAAAGTGAGCGGCACCCCTGTCGGCTGCGCCTGTGGCGACGGAGTGATCGACTGGGAGCGCGTCGTCGCGCTCTGCAAGCGCGCACCGCGAGACATTGTGCTCTCGGTCGAGTGCGGCACCGTAGACCAGGCTGCGCGGAGCATCGAGCACTTGCGCCCGCTGGTGGGCTAAGGGAGACGTGCCAGACACGCCAGGCAAGCCTGGCACGTCTGACACGCCAGGCAGGTCTCTTCTGTAGCCTCTCCAATACAGCGTCCGGTGACCCCTGATGTCGGAGCAGGGCCGGCGAGCCGTCGGCGTTCCCAGTGTGCGTGTGATAGCGGTCGCGAACCAGAAGGGCGGTACGGGGAAAACAGCGACGGCGGTGAACATCGGGGCCGCATTGGCTGAGCTCGGGCAACGTGTCCTGCTTGTAGACTGCGATCCCCAGGCTAACGCTACGGTCTCGCTTGGCGTGGATTACGAGCAGGTATCACTGTCGGTAGCCGAGGTCCTGAATGGCGAGCCCGCGAGGCTGGACAGACTGCTGTCGGTGCACGGATTGAGCTTGCTGCCCTCTCATCCGCACGCCCTTGCATCGGTCGCACGTAGTTTGTCCGCTGAACGCGGAGACCAGATGAGGCTGCGGGAGTCACTGGCGTCGCTCCTGCGGGAGTTCGACTTCGTGTTTCTGGACTGTCCCCCTACCCTCTCCCTGCTCACCATAGCCGCGCTGACGGCTGCGACTGAAGTGCTGATCCCGGTGCCGACGGAGTTCCTGTCCCTCGAGGGGGTTGCGCAGCTTCTCGACACCGTCGAGGTCGTGACGCGGCGCTTCAACCCGGGCCTGCGCGTGCTGGGGATCCTGCCTGTGAGATACGAATCGCGGCCGACGGGAGCACAGGTGGTGCTCAGGCGGTTGGGGAGCTTCGAGGTACCCGTCTTTGAAGCGAAGGTCCGCAAGAGCGTGCGTATCTCGGACGCTCCGGGGGCGGGAATGCCGGTGACCGTGTACGACGGGCGATCGAGCGCGGCCGAGGACTACCGCGCCGCCGCTAGGGAGGTGCTGTGTCGTGGGTAAGCGTGACCCGCGTGAGTTTGAGGAGATGCCGTCGATGAAGCGGCGCAGGTCGCACCCGTTCGACGAGGCCGCTGCCGCCGGCGATGACACGCCTGGCGTGCCTGACGTGTCTGGCTTGCCAGACAAGCCAGAGAGGCCAGACACGGTGCGTGTGACGCGCGGCAGTGGGGAGACAGTGCGGCGGGCGACCTTCTGGATCACGGACGAGGATATGCGGCTGCTCGAGGATCTGCGCGGCCGCCTACGTTTGCCAGGCGTGCCAGGCGTGCCAGACAAGTCAGCCATCGTCCGCGAGGCGATCAGGCGATTGTACGATCGCACACCCCGGTGAGATGAGGGGGCGACCTGTGGCGGCCCCGAATACGCTACCCGCCGCAGATGTTCTGCTTGACAGGTGCGGGGGGGGGGCATACCCTGATAGGGCTTTGCCAGTCGTGTACGCTCGCCATACCTAGATCCGTGGGGAGGACCGGGCATGGCCCTGGCATGTGCGTGGGCCTTAGCACTCATCGCCGCGTTGGCGCCCGGCGACCTTGTACCCCGACACGCGAGCCTCATCATCAACGGGAGCGGCGCGTGGAGCGTCGACGGAAGCGCTCCTGTGGGTTGGGAGGCGTTCGGGTGCGCGCCGTTGCGCGTGTCAGGTGCCGGCCCGGCCCTCGAGGTAACGCCCCAGAACAGACTGCCTGGGGTCCTTGAGACCGGGTATCTCACCCAAGGGTTTCCGGTTGTCCTGGGCGCACTCTACGAGGCCGCGTGCGAAGCGCGTGTCGAGGCGAGCGCCGGCGACACGCATCTCCTGATCTCCTGGTACACCGAGAACCACTCGTGGATCGGCAACACGGACGATGGGTGGCGACTCACCGGGACAACCGACTGGACCGTGCTGAAGGTCGCCGACATCGCGCCGACGGGGGCGAGGTACGGACGGCTGGGGCTTCGTTGCGACTCGCAGACAGGCACGGCGCGGTTCAGGCGCGCTGCCGTACGCGTCGCGTCGCCACGCGAGTGGGTGGAGATTCCGCTCGCGGCGGACGACAACGGTCGGTCGGCGCGCTTCCTGCCAACCGAGGCGCAGACGCAGGATGAGTGGTACGCCGGGCCTGCGGCTGCTGATGATCCTGGTCTGCCCGGCCCGACCCGCGACCGCCCGCAGGCGTCCGACGGAGCCTCGCGGTTCGTCTGGGATCCGGCGGAGCCGGTGCCCTACGTATGGAAGCGGTTCCCGTTCACGTACGATGTCGCGCCGGACGCGGGGGCACTCACGTGCGCTCCGGTGAGGGCGTTCCTCGTTGCGACTCGGTGGCTTCCGCCTTTGTGGTTTCGAGATGCCGCCGTCGAGGACTTCGGCTCTGTCGAGGGGTTGCTCGCGGCGGTCGACGCCGCACGCGACGGCTTAGGGGACAACCCCGACGCCGACTTCCTGAGCTACCTGGCTGCCGTATGGCGCGCTCCGGATCCTACCACTCTTCGTCAGCCGGCCCACGACCTGGAGATAAGCTACCCGGACATCGACATCAGGACAGACCAGCTCCTCTGGCTGCAAGACGAAGCTGAGCGAGTGGCCGCCGCTAGAGTCCTTGCGGCTTCGCTCGCCGCTGCGGACGCCTTGGTTGCCTCGGAAGCCCCCGTGGACCGCAGGCGCGGGTGGCTGGATAGGTGTCGGCTGCACCGCGAGGCCGGTGACTACGCCGCCCTCGCCGAGGACGCCGCCCGATGCGCGGCGGAGTACCAGGATGGAATGGTGCCCGGGCTTGTCAGGGTGTACCAGGCGGAGTGTGCGCTGTACGATGGTAGGTTCGATGAAGCCTGTTCGATCGCCGGCACCGCCCTGGCAGAGACGCGCGGCTACGCGCCGGAGCTTCGGCGCGTAGCGTGGCTTGCTGACGTGGCCGAGGGCGCTAGCGGCGGACCCGCCCCGTCGTTTCTGGGCGACGAGGAAGACGCGGACGGGCTGTGGCCGGGCGTGCGCGGGAGCGCGGGAGCGTGCCTGATCGGACCCCGAAGCGACCACGCGGAGCTAGGCTGGTTCAGGGAAGCGCACGGCGAGCTGCGGGTGAGCACAGGCTTCCCCGGCATCGCCCAGCGGACTGAGTGTCGCGGGTTCCCTTCGGACCTGCGGCACGCGCCCTACCAGCCCAACTACGAATGCCGATCTGATTCGTTCTGGGACGACAGGGGTGAGATCTGGGGTAGGGCGGTCGATGGGCCCAACCTCGTAGCCCTGTTCCCTGTGCCCGCGGGCCTCCACAAGGTAAGCCTGCTGACGGGAGGCTACGCCGCGGAGCTGCGCCTGCCCGAGGTGCGCGCTCCGCTGGCTGTCGCTCCCGCAGTGGAAGGGGACCCTCGTCTGTACAGGGAGTTCCTGGTCGTCGGTCCGGCGAGCTATCAGATTCGGCTGGTGCGCGGGGCCCGGCTGATGACGTACCTCTCCGGGCTGTTCCTCGACGCCTGTGGGCCGCCTGTCGAGGGGCGCCTGACCTCCGACGAGGCCGCGATCGCGGCCGGGCGGAAGGCATGCGCGAAGTGGGCGTCCTGGCTCTCGTCTCCCCCTGTAGCTGCAACGGAGCGACTGACCTGGCTGGTGCGGCAACCGGGCGGGCCGCCACCGGAGGACCTTAGCGCGGTCTCCGCCCAAGTGCTGGTGGGGGGCCGAGACGGTGAGGGAACCTCGGCCGTCTTTCGCTCAGCGGACGATGCACGCGTTCGTCATGCCCTGGCGTCAACGCTCGCGGGCGAAGGCGACCGGCTCCGCGAACTGGACTGGGTGCGCATTATGGGCATCTGCCGGCACTTGTCCGAGGCGCTCGACGCCCCGTGCGTCGAGCGCGTGCTTCGCGCATGGACGGACGCGCATGGGGAAGCGGGCGTGGCTGACCTGTCGCGAATCGCTGAGGAGGCGGGCAGCTTCGCCACGATCATGTCGGCGCTGAGGATTCGTTGCGAGCGCGGCGTCGCAAGCACGGGGGAGCGGGAGAGGCTGGCGGGGTGGCGGGACCAATGGTGCCGGACGGCCGACGCTACGGCGGTAAGGCAGCGTGGCTGAACCGCAGGGCGATGGCGCGGCCATCGAGATAGGTGTCGGGCGCAGGGAAAGGGAGTGGGAGTGGTGGGAGGACGTTGGCGGCTGCTAGTACTGGGAAGCGCATTGGCAGGCGTGCTTGGAGTGTGGAGCCCTCGCGCGAGTGCGGAGGGTTTTGACCACATCTTCAGCGGTGAGGTGAATAGCTGGGTCTGCCTGAATGAGGGCGTACAGACGGGGGTGCACTTTCACGATAGGAACTGCAATCCTGTCTCCTACACCGGGTCCCTGACCATCTCGGTCACCCACCCGAAGGGGTACGTCGAGTGGGAGCACGAGGACCATTGGTGGGATCCCGCTACCGAAACCGTGAAGAGCCTAAACGGGTACCGTCGAAGAGGTGCTGCCGTCTGCTGCTCCCCTTATGGGTTCGACTCCAGTGTAACCGTCCAGGTCACCGGCCAGTCGTCCGTCATGTTCGGACTGCTGATCTGCAGCTTTGGAACGGCTACCGTGACTGCATCGGCAGGGGGCAAGAGCGATGAGATGACCGTGTATGAGTCCCAGGAGTGGGCGTTCGGCAGGGCAGACTGGTACAGCGACACGTCCCAGCTTCCACCGGGGTGCGAAGGCCCGTACATTGTGGCCATACCCTATGCCACGTATGGCCAGAACCTGGGTGGCGCCTCGGTCAGGGTGGCGAAGGACAGCTACAGCGACCCCATCGCTGCCACGGTTTCCAACCCGGGGCCCATGGTACCTCTGGACCCGTGGTATCCGGCGAACGACCAGCACAACAATCACTACTGGGGCAGCGGGGGGCAGTGCCCGATCGCGGTCGCACTCGACGGCAAGCTGCGGGCGACACGGGTGGGTGGCGTGGACGGTACCGACGGGAACCAGTTTCACTGTCAGATCATCGACCTTGACGATCACTACGAAGACGAGAACGGTCACAGCATACGTGATCTGATCCTCGGGGAGGCTGGCTCGGGCGACGTGTTCTGGCAGTTCTCGGACTAGCGAGCAGCGGCTTAAGGCGGAAGGAGGCCCGCGGATGCGCTGGTGTCTTGGCATCCTAGCTGCGCTTACGCTTGCTGTTGGTGTGTGGGGAGCGGCCGGCAGGCCACAGGAGGACGTCGGCATTCCCGGGCACAGCTCCGCCAGCATTGTGGCCGATTGGGCCGTGCCAAGCGCACCGTACGATCGGAGCGTGGCCCTCGCGCCGGGGGAGTCGACTGCGACGCATGCACGCGCTGGCCCGCCAGCCGCCACGACGGAGGGGCAAGGAGGGGACTCCAGAGACGATGAGCACACGCCGACGGAGATCAAGGCTGACATCAACGGGGACGGATCCCCGGACCGGGTGTGGGTGACGACCGAAGACGGCCCCAGACCTGCGGAAAGGCAGACGTACATCGAGGCCCAGGTGGGAGACGTGCACTGCAGATCGGGACCGTACGACGCCACCGGTCTTGCCGCCCCCGTTGAGGTCACGCGGCTCCCTCACGAGCTGGACGACATTCAGCTTCTGCCGCCCACGCCGCTGGGCCTCGCGGACGTGAACCTGGACGGCGAGCAGGACGTGGTCGCGCGATTCGGGGTTGCGAGGAGCGGCAACACCACCGTCGCCGTCGTCCTCACCTGGGACGGCGCCGCCCGCCAGCTCACCGCGATAGCCCAGATGGAGACGGGCGGTCTCCTCTGCATGGACGCGACAGGTCGGGGCGCCCCGGTGCTTATCTCGTTCGTGATGGTGCAGCTCAAGGTCCCGGTTCCGCGGGCCCTCTACGTGTGGAACGGCGAGCGGTTCGTCCGCGCCCAACCAGCGGTCCCAAGACGTCTTGCGAAAGCCCTGCTGCCGCTGTACCGCCTTGACTGGACGCAGCTCGGACTGGACGACGGACGAACGGTCCTCGAGGGGTACGCGGCAGCCGCGATCGGAGCCGGGGCCCCGCTCGACGCCGTGAACGAGCTGGGCCGAGCCCTGTCGAGGGTGGACGACGTGGAGTACCGAGCCCGGCTCGCGCACAGTCGCATCCTACAGTCGATGGCTGTGGCCCAGGTGGCGGCGGGCGATGAGGAAGGCGCGAAGGCCAGTCTGGGCGAGGCGGCCGCGCTGGAGCACGGCGGCGTCCGCCCATCTGAGGCGGAGCTCGCCTTCGCTCTCTCGGTCGCGTACGGGGATGCAGGCAACCGGGAGAAAGCCCTCTGGTGGCTCGATCGCGCTGAGGAGCTGGCCGGTACGCCGGGGGCCTACCAGCGCAAACGCGAGTACCTCGAGACGGTTCCGATGCTGAACGAGAACGCGTGAGTAAGCGCGGCGGGGCCTTCGATACGGCCATTCGGGGCTACTCAGGATGAGTGGCGCCTACGGCCGGGTTAGCGGAAGCCCAGACGTGCCAGACGTGCCAGACAAGTCAGCCATCGTCCGCCAGGCGATTGGCAGGCTGGCGGGGTCGTAGCTACTCCCCCCACGGCTTCGTATCGACCAGGTTGTCTCCCACGATGTGCCCTGCCCCTTCGTCATAAACGATGGCCGGGCCGCTGTTATGGCGGAAGATGTTCTCCTTCACGATCCACGTGTCGGAGCCGCGGCCCAGCACGAGCCCCGAGCGATGCTGGGTGGTCGGCGGATACCAACTGAAGATCTGGTTCCCCGTGAAGATGGTGTCATGTGAGTCATAGGCGACGACGGCGTCGTAAGCGCGCATGTTACCCTCTGAGTTCGTGTGGATCGTGTTGCCGACGAATGTGTTGAACCGGTTCCACTGGTCCGGTTCGTCCGGGTTGCCGATGATGATCCCGCTTTGCCGGCTCTGCTCGAAGCGGTTGTTCTCGATCCGGTTATAGTCGGCGCCGGGGCCCATGCGGAAGGCGACGTCGTTGCCCCAGTGGTAGTTCATGGAGTAGGTTCCGGCGGAGCTGTGCGAAAGCCACGCGCCGACATTCGGAGCGGTCTGCCAACACCCGAACTGGTTCCCGATGATGAAGAAGTCGTTGTTCCAGTGGCTCCGGAGTTGAGTGCCCACGTTGTCGATGAAGTGGCTGTCGCGGACCGTGTTCGATGACATCGGGCTCTCAGGCAAGCCCTCGTAGCGCAAGCCGCTCTCGGCGAAGCCGGAGATCCGGGAGTGATCGACGATGTTCGAGCTGCTGTTCCCGCGGTAGGCGATGCCGTCAGTGGCCCCGTCTGAGCCGGTCACCATCAGGTCGCGCAACATACAGAACCCACAGCCGTCGAAGACGATCGCCTCGCCCGGGCCGGTCCTATGGATGACCGTGTCCCAACCGCCCCCGATGATGTTCACATGGTTCTCGCCCGTCAGGATCAACGGCTCGGTGAGCACGTAGGTGCCGGGCGACACATAGATCGTACGCCCGACACCGGTAGCGGCGACAGCCTGCATCAGCTCGGCAGAGGTCGAGACGTGCCACTCGGTCTTAGGCTGGCCGCCCCGGCCTTGGCCGAGCAGAGGGATCAGAGCCAGGCAGAGCAACCCTACGCTCAGGCTCACGGTGTGCACTGTGGGTTTCATTACATGCAACCCTTCCGCCGTCTACGAGGGCTGAACGCGCCCGCAAACCGGGGGTTCAGTGGCGTGCCTGGCTTGTCTGACGTGCCTGGCTGGTCAGGCGTGCCTGACAAGCCAGGCACGCAGGGGGAGGGGAGGGCGCAGGGGGTTCCGCAGGCCCGGCGGAAAAGGCATAATCCTGCGGTTGTCCGCACGGGAATACTCGTCGAGAGCATATCGGGAGCGGGGTGGGGTGGGGTCGGGGGCGTTGCCCCTCACACGGGGACGTGGACTAAAACATGTCGGGACGTGTCTGGTTCACCAGGCTGCTCATGAGACTGACGCTGATGGCCGCGGATCTCGTGTCCCTGGCGTTGGCGATGGTCACTGCTACAGCCCTACTGGACAACACCGTTTCACTTGAGATCATCAAGGGGCGGCTCGAAACCCACAAAGTGGTGCTGCTGTGCGGCTTAGTGCTTTACCCGGGCCTTTTCCACCTCTTCCGGCTCTATCGCTACGCCTGGCGGTTCGCTTCGGTCGAGACGCTGTGGTCGGTAGTCTGCGCGAACACGGTCGGTGCGCTCGCGCTGGCTATCGTGCAGGCGGCCTATGATCGGAGCCAGGCCCTCGCCCTGTCACTGCTAACCCTGTTCTGGCTGCTCAGCATCATCATCATCGGCGGGGTTAGGATCGTGCTTCGCCTGCTTAACATCAGGCGACACGAAGGCCTGAGAGGCTCAAGGCGTCTCGCGAACGACCTGCCGCCCAAGCGGGCCATCATCCTCGGGGCCGGCGCCCACGCGGCGAGGTTGCTGATAGCGCTTCAGGACGACCCCGAGCACACGTACGACGTGGTAGGCTTCCTTGATGACGACCCGGCAAAGGTGAACACGTACATCCGGAATGTGAAGGTCCTCGGGCCGCTGGACAGGCTGCACGAGCTACTGGCCGGCCATGCGCTGGACGAAGTGCTGGTCGCGATCACGAGGGTGGGCGGGGCTCGCATCCGCGACTACGTACTCGCGTGTCGCACTCAGGGTGTGGCGGTCAAGATCGTCCCCGGCCTGATCGCCATGTTGGACGGTAGGGCGCAGCTAAGGCTCGAGGAGTTCAGCGTAGAGGACCTCTTGCGTCGGCAGCCCGTTCAGATGGACCTGGCGACGGTCGGCGGGTACCTGACGGGGAAGCGCGTGCTGGTGACGGGCGGTGGGGGATCGATCGGATCCGAGCTCTGCAGACAGGTGAGCGCGCTCGGCCCGGCCGCGCTGTATCTCCTTGGCCACGGGGAGCACTCGATCCACAAGCTGTACACGGAGCTAGTGGCCAGCCATCCCGAGCTTGTGGATCGCTACAGGATGGTCATCGGTTCCGTCGCGGACCAGGTCCGCATTCGTCAGGTGATGAAGCAGCACAAGCCCGAGATCCTGTTCCACACGGCGGCCCACAAGCACGTGCCCATTATGGAACAGAACGTTCTCGAGGCGATCAAGAACAATGTGCTGGGGACCTACTACGTGGCCGAGGCCTGCGGTCTGTCCGGCGTCGAGCGCATGGTCCTCATCTCTACGGATAAGGCGGTCTATCCCTCGAGCATCATGGGCGCCACCAAGTGGCTGTGTGAAGAGATCGTACGCGCGGCCGCGGATTCGCATCCGGGGACGACGTACATTACCGTCAGGTTCGGAAACGTCCTCGACAGCCGCGGAAGCGTGGTGCCGCTCTTCAGGGAGCAGCTCAAACGGGGTGGGCCGATCACCGTGACCCATCCGGAGGTCACGCGATACTTCATGACGATCCGCGAGGCGGTGCAGCTCGTGCTCCAGGCGGCGGCCGTCGGTGACACGGGCGAGCTGTTCCTGCTCGACATGGGTCAGCCGGTCAAGATCCTGGATCTCGCGCGCGATATGATCCGGCTCAGTGGGTTTGAGCCGGACGTAGACGTCCCCATCACGTTCACCGGCCTGAGAGCCGGCGAGAAGCTGTACGAGCAACTCATCTCCGACGATGAGGAGATCGAGCCCGCCGAATGCGAGGGGCTGTCGATCGTCCACCGGCGCCAGTACACCGAGCCGTCGGAAGTGCTGAAGACCGTCCGCCAGTTCGAGGAGCTCGTGGTCGCGGCAGACGAAGAAGGCTGCGCCGACCTGCTCCATCACCTGATCCCGTCGTTGGCACGCGCGGAAGACCGGATCATGGACGAACCGTTCCAGCGATCGAGAAGAGAGAAGGTCAGAGAGCGTGTCTGACACGCCAGACACGCCAGGCACGCCTGACGTGCCAGGCATGCCTGGCGCGGGGGTGCATGACCATACGCCCGATAGGGTACCGTGGCCGCCCCACCTTCTGAGAGGAAACGCAACACTTGGCCGCAACCGAGCTTACGACCGATGCGCTCCGTAAGATGTACGCCACCATGCTTCGTATCCGCATCTTCGAGGAGATGATCGGCGAGTGCGTCGAGGCGAAGGAGATCAGAACTCCGTGCCATTTGTACATCGGCGAGGAGGCGATCGCGGTTGGTGTGTGTGCCGCCCTGGATGAGCGCGACTACGTCTGGGGTGCGCACCGGTCGCACGGCCACTACATCGCGAAGAGCGGCGACCTGCAGGCGATGGCGTCCGAGGTCTTCTGCCGCTCGAGTGGCTGCGCGAGCGGACGCGGGGGCTCGATGCACCTCTGCGCGCCGGAGGCGGGGGTCTTTGGCACAGTCCCGATAGTGGCCGGCACAATCCCGCTCGCGGTTGGGGCGGCGCTCTCAGCGAAACTGCAGAGCAGCGGCAGGGTCTCCATCTCGTTTTTCGGCGACGGAGCGACGGAGGAGGGTCACTTCAACGAGTCGCTCAACATCGCGGCGGTCTACCAGCTTCCTGTGGTCTTTGTCTGCGAGAACAACCTCTACTCGAGCCACCTCCACATTCTCGAGCGTAGGCCGAAGGACAACATCGTCGACTTCGGTGCGCTCTACGGCATCCCGTCCATGCGGATCGACGGCAACGACGTCGAGGCCGTTTACAAGGCCGCCGCCAGGGCGGTCGGGCGGGCCAGGGCAGGGGAGGGGCCCTCGCTGATCGAGTACAGGACCTATCGCTGGCGCGGGCATGTCGGGCCGGCCTGGGACTTAGACGTCGGCGTGAAGCGCAAGAACGAGCTTGATGTCTGGATGCCGCGCTGCCCCATTCTGAAGCTCAAGAACAGGCTGATCGAGCTCGGCGAGGCGGAAGAGACCCTTGCGGCGATCGAGACGGATATCAGGGCCGAGGTGGAGACTGCGATCGCGAACGCGCGCGCGGCGGCAAGGCCCGATGAGGCAACCCTGATGGAGGCGGTCTTCGCCCCGGCTCCCAGGCCGGACAATGGGCTTCAGGCCATCGGACGTCCGCGGATTCCTTCGGAACACGATGAGCTACAGCCCATTAGGGGTGCCGTGCCCGCGCGGCCGGTCAGCTACGTCGAGGCCATCCGCGAGGCACATGCGCAGCTTCTGGGCACCGACCCGAACGTATTCGTCCTTGGGCAGGGGCTCTGGAGCCCGTGGTACGTTGGCGCCAGCATGAAGGACGTCGACAAGGAGTTCGGACGCCACCGCGTGCTGGATACGCCGGTGTCGGAGAACGCGACCACCGGCGTGGGAATCGGCGCTGCGCTAACGGGTATGAGGCCGATTGTGGTCCATCCGCGAATGGACTTCATGATGCTCGCGATGGACCCTATCGTGAACCAGGCCGCGAACTGGTCCTACATGTTCGACGGGCGCATCAGCCCTTCGGTGGTGATCCGGGCGATCATCAACCGCGGGGGAGAGCAGGGCGCCCAGCACTCCCAGGCGCTACAGGCCCTTTTCATGCACATACCGGGCCTGAAAGTCGTCATGCCGGCAACGGCACACGACGCAAAGGGTCTCCTGGTCGCGGCGGTGTATGATGATAGCCCCGTGATGTACATCGACGACCGCTGGCTGTACGCCGTCGAGGACGACACTCCGGAGGCTCTGTACGCGGTGCCGATCGGAAAGGCCGCTCTGCGCCGAGAGGGATCCGACGTCACGATCGTGGGGAGCTCGTGGACAGCGATGTTGGCCGCTGAAGCGGGCGAGCAACTCGCGGAGCGGGGCGTTCGGGCCGAAGTCATCGACCTGCGCTCGATCAAGCCCTGGGACCGGGAGCTTGTATGCGAATCGGTGCGCAAGACGGGCAGGCTCGTTGTTGCGGATGGCGGATGGGCAACCTGCGGCGTGGCGGCCGAGATCGTGGCAACGGTGGTCGGGGCCGCGTTCGGAGCACTGAAGTCGGGTCCCGTCCGCGTGACGCTGCCCGATGCCCCGGCTCCCACTAGCGCCTCTCTGGAAGACGCCTACTACCCGACTGCGGCGACGGTAGCTACGGCGGCCGAGATCGCGCTAGACATGCGGCCCCGGTCCGTCGGTCGCCCCTCCTCTGAGCTGCCGGGGAAGATCGTGCTGTAAGGCGAGACGGATCGCCTGGCTACAGGGCAGGGGAAGATCGTTGAGAATCCGGAGTTGGACTCCGGGATTTCATGGTAACACGTGCGCATGGTCGCCCGGCCGCAGCATACGGAGGCAGTGCGCACCGCCCTACGACGAGCCCCCATCGTGGCAGTCCGCGGCCCTCGTCAGAGCGGCAAGACTACGCTTGCGCGGCAGTTAACGGCCGGTCTTGACGCTGTCTGTCTGGATCTGGAATCGCCATCCGACCTGGCTCGAGTAGCGAACCCGCAGCTCTACCTGGGAGCGCTCGAGGGCCTGGTGGTCATCGATGGGGTCCAGGCCCGTCCCGACCTGTTCCCCCTGCTCAGGGTGCTGGCTGATCGCTCGCACGCGCCGGCTCGGCTCCTGATTCTTGGCAGCGCGTGGCCGGACATCACCAGACACGCCTCCGAAAGCCTGGCAGGACGCATCGAGTTCGTGGAGTTCGGTGGCTTCGACCTGTCTGAAGTGGGCGTTCAGGCGAGCGAGCGCCTGTGGCTGCGCGGCGGCTTCCCGCGGTCGTTCCTCGCGGCGAGCGACGAGGATAGCGTGGCGTGGAGAGAGAGCCTCGTCAGGACCTTCCTAGAGCGGGACATTCCGCAACTGGGCATCTCCATCCCAGCGGTGACATTGAAGCGTTTCTGGACGATGCTGGCACACTGGCACGGCCAGCTCTGGAACGCGTCGGAACTGGGGCGCGCCCTGGGCTTCTCCGACAAGACGACGCGCTCCCACCTCGACCAGTTGACCGGGACTTACCTGGTTCGTCGGTTGCCCCCCTGGCATGCCAACCTGGCGAAGCGTCAGGTTAGGGCGCCGAAGGTCTACCTGCGCGATAGCGGGTTGCTTCACACCCTTCTAGCCCTACCCGACAGGGACGCACTGTTTGCACACCCGAAGGTGGGCGCGTCGTGGGAAGGGTTCTGTCCGGAGCAGGTTCCGGGAGCTGTGCAGCCGTCGGAGGCGTACTTCCGGGCCACCCACGGGGCGGCCGAGATCGACCTGGTGTTCCCATGGCGCGGACGGCTTCAGGGTGTCGAGGTTAGGTGGCGAGAGCAGCCCCGAATGACGCGTTCGCTGCACACCGCTATCACCGACTTGGACCTCGAGCACGTGTGGCTGGTGTACCCGGGGGACGAGCGCTTCCCGCTTCACGAGCGCGTGACAGCGCTGCCGGCGGCGCAGGTGCCGACGCTTGCGCAGGTTCTGTGAGGCCTGATGCCCCGACCTGGCAGTCAGCCTCTCCTTGACAATGGCAAGCCAGACAAGCCTGGCGTGCCAGACTTGCCGGATCAGCCAGCCAGTCGCGCCAGAACCATCGCCTGCACATCGCAGGCTACGCGCAGCGCCGTCAGTCCATCCTTGCCGTTCGGCTCCGGCTGAGTGCCATTGCGGATCGACTGCAGGAAATGGGTCTGCTCGAGCGCCAGCGGCTCCTGGTTCGGGACCAGGACCTGTTCCACCTGACTCTCGGTAACGTACCTCACGTTCTCCTGCGCAAGCGACGAGCGACCGCCGCGCCTGATCGTGAGTTCCCTGCTCGCGAAGTCCACCGTGAACAGCTCGGTGCGTGTGTGGAAGTTCCCGACGCGCACCCGGGTCTGGCTTACCGCGGAGGCCGCCAGCATGGCGGTCGCGCCGTTGTCGAACCGCAAGAGAGCGGTGACATGGTCGATGAGGTCGCCCCTGATCTTATGGCCTGTCGCGGCCACGGCGGTCACACCTGCGCCTGTGAACGCGAGCGCGAGGTCGATGTCGTGGATCATGAGGTCGAGCACGATGTCGACGGACCTGTCGCGTCCCGAAACGGTACTGAGGCGCTGGAGGTTGCAGTCGAAGATCTCCTTCGGGTCGAGCATATTGCGAGCGGTGATCACCGCGGGGTTGAAGCGCTCCACGTGGCCGACCATCAGCAACGTGCCGCCCTTTTGGCTGAGCGCTACCAGTCGATCGGCCTCCGCGATGGTTGCCGAGATCGGCTTCTCGACCATCACGTGTAGCCCCGCCTCGATGCACCGGCCTGCCGTCTCGCCGTGCGACATCGTCGGTGATGCGACGATGACGGCCTCGACCTCCGCGCAGAGCTCCTCCAGAGTCGCGAATGCGGTCGTCTCATAGTCGGCGGCTACTTGGCGAGCGCGCTGAGTGTCCGGATCATGTATGCCGACGAGGGCGCTGCCGGGGAGGCTTGCCGCGACGCGGGCATGATGCCCGCCCATGACGCCCGTGCCGACGACACCGACCCTGACCTCGCGTGGCTTGCTCAGCATGTCTTGTGCCACCCACTTGTAAGCGACTGCCTCTCCTGATCGGAGAGGGTAGGGGACTGGGGCCTAGCGGCCCCTGCCGACTCCCAAGAACCTGAACCCGGCCACACTCGCGGCCTCGGGGGAGAAGACGTTCCGCCCGTCGACGAGGATCCGAGTTCTCATCCTAGCGCCCAGCCCAGCCAGGTCCGCCTTCCTGAAAGCGGCATGACCCGTGACAACGGCCAACACATCGCTGCCCTCGGCCGCGGAAAGGTCCTGGCAAACCGCGAACTCCTCGAGTGTGCTGACGTGCGGGTCGACGATCCGCACATTGGCGCCGAGGTCGCGCAGCTTGCGCGCGAGCGTCAAGGCCGGAGCGTTGCGCACGTCGTCCGTATCTTCCAGGTACGCCGCCCCGAGGAGCGTGACTACCGCGCCTCGGATGCTTCGCCCCTCCGCTTCGAGGGCCTGCGCGACGAGTCTGGCAACATGCACCGGCATGCCGTCGTTGATGTTGCGGGCCGCGGGCATGAGGGTAGGGCGGAACTCGGTTACCGAGGAGCAGAGCAGCCAGGGGTCCTTCGGAATGCAGTGGCCCCCGACCCCGGCGCCTGGCAGATGCACGTCGCGCCCCGGGCTGGAGTTGACGAGATCCCGGACTTCGTACACATCCGCGCCGAGCTCCTCGCAGATCATCGCGAGCTCGTTCGCGAACGCGATCTGAACGTCTCGATAGGCGTTTTCGGCGGTCTTGGTGATCTCGGCCGCGAGGGCGCTGGTGGGGTGCAGCTTCCCGCTTGTGATGCGCCTATAGATGCGCAGCGCGCGCTCGGCGCAAGCCGTTGTCATGCCGCCCACGACTCGATCGCAGGTGCTGATGTTCCGAACGAGCCGGCTCGGCATGACGCGCTCCGGGCAGTGCACTAGGTTGAAGTCGGCACCGACCTTCCAGCCGCGGTTCTCCTCGATGATCGGCAAGACGAGCTTGTTCATGGTGCCAGGCGCGATCGTGGACTCGATGACGACCAGAACGCCAGAGGAGAGATGAGGGACGGTGGCATTGAGCGCGGCCCGGAGGGCGGCGTACTTCGGCTTGTTGTCGGACGGGTCTACGGGAGTTTCGACGGCGTAGAAGACCGCTGACGCCTGAGACAGGGCGGTCGGATAGGAGGTCGTGGAGATCGCGCGCTTGGCGACGACCTCGCGCAAGAGCCCCTCCAACTCGGCGTCTGCACCGTCGAACGGGATCTCGCCGCGGCCGGCCTTCTCGACCTTCTCCGCGTTGATGTCGTACCCCACAGAGCGCAAGCCGCCGCGACCTAGGGCGCACAGCAAGGTCAGGCCGACGTACCCGATCCCGACAACGGCGCAGCGCTCGTCACAGCAGCCCTCTGCTACCTCGGTCATGTGCATCTCCCATCGCGCGGTCACGCCAAGTCGGAATTATACCCAGGCTCGTGCGCTAGGGCCTTCTCCTTTGGCCTCCCACCTCTCCCAGACGGAGAGGGAGCAGGTCAGGTGTCCGTTGACGGTGTAGTGGGGCACGAGTAAGGTCCCCGCAGGAAGCGCGGGTTGAAACCAGGACGACAGACAGTCGAGCCCCTTAATGGATCGGCAACAACCGCACGTGAGCCGCGGCGGGTTCTACTCCACGAGATCGATGACGGTAGCCGCGTATTCGTGCTGCATCGCCCCATCGAGGTTTACCTAGAGCGCCGCGTTGGCGGACTTCGGTGAAGACTTCGGCGTCCATTGGGACGTGATTGCCGAGCAGTCCGATACTGCCCTTCATCCGTTTGCCCAGGCGGTCAAGCGCCTGATGACATCCATCGTCGCAGAGGTCCGAGTGTGAGGGCGCGTAAACGGGACGCCGTGGAGCGAGGGCTTCGGAAGAAGGGGTTTGCCCTCATCCAGACCCAGCAGAAGGCCAAGACGCGCGCCGACCATCACTACTTCTACCTATACGTGGGCGATCGATGCACAGCCATGCGCACAAAGACCAGCCGCGGCCATGACGTGATCGTTCCGAACCTACTCAGTGAAATGACCGAGCAAGTCCACTTATCGAATCCGGACTTTGAGAGGCTGCTGGACTGCCCGATGTCGCACGAGGAGTACGTGTCACTGCTCACCAAGCGAGGGCACTTGTAGTCATCGAACGCCCCCGCGCCAGACCCGGCACACCGGGCCGCAACCACGCCTCGCGGCGTGGCCTCGCACCTGCCACCCCTTGACGGGGCGTGTAGGCATCAACCGCCGCGCCGGCGGGATGGGCACTTTTCAGCCGGCGATGACATGTACTCAGAAGCAGTTGGAGCACGCGGTGTAGCCTTGTGCCTGTGCCTCGCTGAGGGCCATGGGGTGTGAGCTTCCCCGCAAGTGCCGGCATCCTGCGCGATGGTACTTCTTCCCCGTGTCCGTGACATAGACGATGGCGTCACCTGAGGTTCCGGCTCCGTAAGCGGGGGCCTGTCGGTACGTGCCCTGCTGCCGCGCCTGTCTCGCTAGATACGCTTGGCGTTGCAGCTCCCGCTGGTAGGCAAGTTCACGATCCTGCTCCTCCTGCGTGACAACATGAGGCATTTCGCCCTGCGGCGCCTGCTGTTGGCTGTTCGCCGGCTGCTGTGGCTGGTAGCTTGCCGCCGGCGGCTTATAAGTCGTGGCCGGCGCGCTCGGCTGCTGATTTGGGACCTCTGGCTGTGTCGGCGCGCGAAGCATGCTCACGAGCGCGAACAGACCGCAGCACAGTGACGCCAAGACGAGAGTGGCGCCCACCGCGGCCCAGACGAGCCACTGCGGCCTCACGGACCGCTGGGTGGGCAATGAGGGTGGTGGTGCGTCGGGCGCCACGCCGGCTGGCGGGCTCACTGCCCCGTCGGCGGACCCGTCTGCCCTGGCGCACTGCGGACAGCTCTCGTCGAAGAAGGGTTCGAGGATGTAGCCGCACTTGGGGCAGGTCATCGCCGGCCCCTTCCCCGCGCGTTGGACCGCAGCGGCGGAGTTCGTCACATCACGGCGCGGGCCTGCTATCGTCGCTCGGACGGGCCCCCATCCCCTCCGCCCTCGTCCAGTCCCGTAGGGACGCCAGGTGAGAGCCCACGGCGTGAGCCGTGGGGTAGGGGTCGCCCACAAGCCCGAGCCCCAGCGGGGCGACAGAGGGCGCGCGTTGACGGTGGGGCGTCGGCGGGGGTAAGGTGCGGGCAGGAGGCGACGCAATGAACGTGACCTTCACGGTCCTGTTTTCGGAGGCGCCGGAAGGCGGGTATGTTGTCACCGTGCCCGCGTTGCCCGAGGTCGTCACCGAGGGGGATACCCTGTCCGAAGCGCAAGCAGCAGCCGAAGAGGCGATAGTATGCGCCCTCCTCACCCGTGAGGACCTCGGCGAGCCGTGGCCCGATGACGTGCCGGCCCCGGCTCCGCGCCCTCACGTCCTCGTCAAGCGTCTGTCGCCAATGGTCGCCGTAGCGTAGCGCTGCGCCCCCATGCCCACCCTTCCCGCCGTATCCGGGAACCAAGTAGCTCGCGCTCTCCGCCGCGCCGGGTTTGTGCGTCTGCGCCGGGTAGGGAGTCACGCTACGTTCCAGCATCCCGAGACCCGGCGTCGCACTGTGGTCAAGATGGGCTCGAAGGACCTGAAGGCCGGCACCCTGCACGGTATCCTCTCGCAAGCGGGTATCACCGAGGCAGAGTTCATCGCCCTGCTGAAGTAGGCGCGCTTGCAACCCATTGTCCCGTAGGGACGCCAACCGAGAGCCCACGGCGCGAGCCGTGGGGTAGGGGGCGCCCACAAGCCTGAGCCCCATCGGGGCGACAGGGGCCGCGCGTTGACGGTGGGGCGTCGCGGGGGTAAGGTGCGGGCAGGAGGTGGGGAGCATGGTCGCGCGTGCGGCACGTCACCGGGACAAGCCCTCGGGGCTGTTTGCCCGCCTGCGCGAAGCGCTTCTCGCCCGTCGGCGCGCACGGGAAGACGCCGAGGACCTCGCTCTCGTTCGGGAGGCGCTGGCCGAGGGTGGCGAGCCGATCCCCTGGGAACAGGTGAAGGCCGAGAACGATAAGGTACTTACCTTGTGCCCCGACGCGACGCTCCGGAGCATGATCTCCGTACACGCCGATCCTGATGAGCTTCGCGAACTCCTGTACCGCAGACCCAAAGCGCTGGGCGCTCTGATCGAGGCTGCCAACCTCCTCAAGGAACCTGCTTGGCAGCACCTCCGGCCTTCAGTGAAGGTTCTCCACGATCCCGACGGAGGCACCGAACAGCTCTATCTCGTCCTGGCGGCAGAGGCTCCTCTGAACGACACCGTGCTGGAGCTGGTGGACTTCAAGTCGTCATGGTATGAGCGGTGCGCCGACGCCCGCAATGCCGGTATCGCGGTGGCGGCAGACGCGAAGTGAGTACGCCGAGCGATGGGTTCGACTGGGCCGAGTTCCTGACTTTCGCGGCGTCATTAGTAGGGGAAGAAGCTATCCCGGAATGCCACGCGCGGGTAGCTGGAAGCCGCGCCTACTACGCGCTGTTTGGCTGTGCCCGCCGGTGGCTGATCGAGAACCGCGACTTCCCGGCGAGACAAGGGCCGGACGATCACCAACTCGTATGGCGACGTTTCGAGATGGAGGGGACGCGGGAAGCGTCGCAAGTGGCCAGCGCCGGCGAGACGCTGAGATTCCATCGCAAACACGCCGATTATGATGCCTCCCCCGCGTTCACTCACGCGCGCGCTCACCAGGTCGCGGTACTGAGCGTCACAGAGGACCGTGCAGAGCGGCTGTACCCGGTGGACGGGGATCATCCGCGAGCCCACGGATGAATGCGCGAATGCGCTCTTGGGTAGACGGGGGGAGGTCGGCCAGGTCCTTACGGGCGGATGCGGGGAAGAGGACCTTGTACCGGATTAGCATTCGGCCGCGTCTAGCTCGGCCTCCACCTGCTCCCAGGGAAGCCACTCTTCATCGGGATCGGCCAGGCGCTCCTCGGCAAGCACAATCAGCGCCGCGTCAACCTCTGCCTCGGTTGGCTCAGTTACCGCAGTCTCAGCCTCGGCTGTGCGTGGTTCCGGGCGCATGTTGCTCACCGCCTCTTCTGCCGGCACCTTATCCCGGCAACGCCCCGCGGTCAATGTCAGTCTGGCCTGTCCCCCCGCACCCCAACCCCTCCGCCCTTGCGCTGAGCTCCGGTAGGCCGATGAACTCGACCTCTATGTCGCGGTACGTGCGCCGGTAGGGCCGCTCCACGTCAGACGCCACCACCCAGTTCTCACATCCGGTCGAGCCGTCCACCGCAAGGTAACGGAGGCGAAACGCCTGGAGGCCGGCGGGCTCAAACTCCTCGGCCGCCCACTTGCACTCGATCGCCGCGACCACGCCGGTCGCCCTGACGATTACGAAGTCGACCTCATGGCCTCGCTTGTCGCGCCAGTGGCAGATGCGCACCCCGGAACCGGCGAGCTGCGCGTGCAGCTCGTTCAGAACATAGTGCTCCCACAGCAGGCCCAGGTCCCCGGGCCGCAGCGTGTCCCACCCCTTGAAGTGGCAGACAAAGCCGGTGTCGAAGCCGTAGACCCTCGGCATCGAGACTATCTCGGAGGAGCGCCGCGACGAGAATGGCTTGACAACATGGGCCACATGCGTCGCCGCCAGGACGTCGAGGTAGTTCGAGACCGTGGTGCGGCCGATCTCACACGGCGCGGCCAGCCTGCTTGCCTCGAACAGCCCACCACTCGAGGCCATTAGTAACTCCAGGAGCCGCTGAAACGACCATCTGCGCTCGAGGCGGAAGAGCTCCTGGATGTCCCTGGCCCAGTAGGCGTCGATCCACTCCTCGTACTCGCGCTCGGCGAGCGACTGGGCCAGGAAGAACGGAGGCAGCCCGCCCCGGCGGAGGCGATGCGGAAGGTCGGCAGCCGAGAAGTCCGCCAGGTCGGCGCTCATCATCGGTGTGAGCCAGACATCGACCTTCCGGCCGGTGAGCGTGTCGCGGAAGCGAGTCGAGGCCTGGAGAGTCGACGAACCCGTCGCCAGGATGCGCACGGAAGGGTGGTAATCGGCCGCGATCTTGAGAAGCTGTGACGGCTCTGCGAGGCGGTGGACCTCATCAAGAACCACACGCTTGCCCTCGAGAGATCGCAGGAAGCCCTCCGGATCATCCATTTGGCCCCGGTCGCGCGGGATCTCACAATCGAAGTACTCGATATCGCCTAGAGTCTGGGAGAGGACCGTCTTACCCACGCGTCGCACGCCCGAGAGCCAGACCACGGACCTGCGCTCCCACGCCGTTTCGATCCTCCTGATCCAGAAGCTGCGTGCGACCATATGCCGGTAGTATGGCATATAGTGCCACTATCTGTCACCAGAGGAAGGTGCGTCGAGACGACGTCTTGAACCCCAATTGCGCATAAGATGTTTTATGAGTGTAGGTAGGGGAGGCCTGTACGGTGAGTAGAGAACTAGCTAGAGCCGAGCCTCAGTCCGGCTTGGAGAAGGTCGAGGACTGGGCCGCGCTCAGCGACGAGGCGCGCCGTCTTCGAGCGGCCGAGGCGGTCAGGGACTCGGACCGCGACGCGCTCTTCGGTCTACTCGAGGCGCACCTCCGGGCATTCAGCCGCAAGGGGCTGCGGACGAGCGTCCACACCTTCGAGTCATACCGCCGGGGGCTGGAGGCGCTCCTCGACTGGTCCGAGCTCCACGCGCTGAAGATCCACCAGCTTCGTCGTCAGGATGCCCTGCGGTTCCGCGCGTACCTGGAGGAACGAGGCGGGCATGATCGGCGCGGCGAGCCCTGTCCGCTGGCGCCGCCGAGCGTGAATGCGCGCCTATCGGCCGTGCGGTGCATGATGCAGGCCCTCATGTGGGCCGGGCTAATGGAGGCCGACCCGTTCGCCAAGATCTCCATCCACGATCCGCAGAAGCCGGAGGACAAGCGCAGGCCCTACACACGGGCTGAACTCGCGGCGCTGGAAAAGGTCGCCGATCGGCGGGAACTAGCACTACTCCTACTGGGCGCCGACGCCGGCTTGCGCGTCTCCGAGGCCTGTGGACTAACCTGGGGGGATGTTGACGCCGAGGCCCGCCGCGTGACGGTGCGCTTCGGCAAGGGGGGCCGCACAGCGATGGTCGGAATGACGGAACGCTGTGCCGCGGCGCTCGCGGAGCTAAAACTGTCGGAGGCCTCGGGCGAACAGCTCGACCCGCCACACTCCGTCTTCGGGATCGGCCGCAGGCGGGCCCTGGCGATCCTGGAGCGGCTTTGCCGCCGCGCGGGCGTGACGTGCCGAGGGTTCCATGCTCTGCGCCACAGTGCCGGCACACGCCTCTACGAGGCCACCAGGGACATCAAACTCGTCGCTCGGCACCTCCGACACGCACAGCTAGAGACCGCCTCCATCTACGCTAAGCTGGCGGACACGGACTACCTCGCGGCGGTTGAGCGGCTGGGATGATGCATCTGGGGGGATCCGCGCGACCCGTACAAGCGGAAAGCCTCTCAGGACGGGTGGTTGGGCCATTGGGGGGACGGCTGGATGTGTTTTCCTGAGAGGCTTTCACAGCAAGTATACCCAGCGAAGGCGTACATTCCTACTAGCATGTCGCCATTGGTGGAAAAGATGTCTCCGCGCCGGTATAGCCTATACGAACTGCGCAAGCGCTTGCGCGCCGGCAGTCGGGCCGCTTGAAACGCGCTTCTCGTCCTCGGGAATGGCGCGGAGTAGCGCGCTGTTGAGCAAAGCGCAGGGCGCCGAGCAAGACAGGACTACTCAGCGGCAAGAACTTTTTGGCCGGCATGTAGGATTCGCGTGCCGCGACCGGAAGTAGCTTGCTGACCCGGGGGGGTGCTACTGCGATTTCCATACCCCATCCCCCCCTAGACACCTGATGGAAACGCTACCCTCCGGGTCATCGCAAAACGCCCCCCCTCACCAGACACCCTTGCGGCCCTTCGTGCCCCCTAGACACCTGATGAAAACGCCGCTTGGTTTGCTTGCCCTGTCAGGCGTCCACCCCTGAGGACGCCCTCTTCGACTTCTCCCCTAGACACCTGATGGAAATGCTACCCTCCGGGCCGGGCCGAGCCCCCGGTCACCAGACCCCCATCCTCACCGAGGTGTTATGTGCCCTGCACGCGAGGCTGTGCAGGCGGATCGGAAGAGATTCCCGTCGGATTTGTTAAGATGGGGTTGGGTCGGAAACGGTGTAGGTCACCGCAAGCTCCTCCGACCACAGCACTCGCGGGTCATGCCGGTTGGGCCTTACCGCGTCGCCTGCGGATGGAGGTGACAACCACCAGCGCCAACAGCGCCCCCACGGCGTCGGCGACCAGGTCCCAGATCGACATATCGCGGCCGGGCACAAAGGACTGGTGGAACTCGTCCGTCATCCCGTACAAGACCGGCACCGTCCAACCGATCAGTGCGGCTCGCGGCGAAGGTAACGCGGCGCGGCGAACGAGTATCGCGAAGATGCCGTACGCGATAGCATGCGCCACCTTGTCCATGCCCTGAAAACTAAACGGGGTGATCGGGGATAGATCAGGCTGGCTGGACAGGAGGAATATGGTACCCATCCAGGCCACAGGCGGCGCCCAGGCGAGAAGGCGGCGCTTGCGGACGGCTTGGCCGCTTCCCTGCTCCCTCACCGGTACGCCCTTCGGAGCACCTCCGCGACCTCCGGGCGAGTGAACTCCGCGGGCAGGTCCTCCCCGGCCGCGAGCAGCTCGCGAACCTTCGTGCCCGAGAGCATAACGTGGTCCTCCCGGCCGTGCGGGCAGGTCTTCTGCGAGACCATACCATCGCAACGGCGGCAGAACATCGCGTGGTCAAAGAACAGTGGGGTGATGCCGATCTCCTCGGGATCGTAGTCATCGAAGATGTAGTGCGCATCGAAGGTCCCGTAGTAACTCCCCACGCCCGCGTGATCGCGGCCGACGATGAAGTGAGTGCACCCGTAGTTCTTCCGCATGATGGCGTGGAAGATCGCTTCCTTCGGACCCGCGTAGCGCATCGCGGTGGGAAGAACCCGCAAGAGGGTCCTGTTCGTCGGGTAGTAGCCCTCGAGCAGGACACGATAGCACTCCATCCGCACATCGGCTGGGATGTCATCCTTCTTGGTGTCTCCCACGATCGGGTGGAGCAGCAGGCCGTCGCACATCTCCAGCGCGCACTTCTGGAGGTACTCATGGGCCCGATGGACGGGGTTGCGGGTCTGGAAGGCCACAACGGTCCGCCAACCGAGCTCCGCGAACGTCGCCCTGACCTCGGCCGGATCGGCCCACCAGGGCCCGAACTCGCCGCGGTCACAGCGCTCCAGAACGGTGATCGCTCCGGCGACGAGGGTGTCACCCTCGGCGCACAACCTTGCAACGCCGGGATGGCCCTTGGCGTCGTTGGTGCGGTAGATCTTCAATGCCTCATTGAGCTTGTCACGACCGAATGTCTCGGTAGTCTCCAGGACGGCCAGCACGGCTCCAGCGGCGTCGCGCAGAGCCACCCTATCGCCGGCTCCGACTTGCGCTCCGGCGAGGTCGCAGGTAACGGGGATGGTCCAGGGCAGGCCGTTGGCCAGGCGGCCCGTCTCGACCACGGCTTCGTAGTCCGCGGCGCCTATGAAGCCCGACAGCGGCGAGAAGACCCCGACACCGATCATCTCGATGTCGCGCGCGGTGACGTCGTTCACCCGGATCGACGGCAGGGCTCCCGCAAGGGCCCGAAGGTCATCCACGGCTTCCGCGGGCGCGAGCCGGTTCACGAGATGCCCGCCATGTGGCAGGATGCCCTCCCACACCTCAGCCATCGGCGCGACGTAACCGACGCGCTCGAGCTGAGCGAGGACCTTGGCGACGCTCTCCTCGATGGTCTCCTCTGCAGTGAAGCACACTACCTCCGGATTGAGCGGCGGCTCATAGGGATCATCTATGCCGGTGAACTGCCTGATCTCGCCGGCGCGCGCCCTCTTGTACAGACCCTTCGTGTCACGAGCCTCGCAGACCTCAAGCGGGGCGTTGGCGTAGACCTCGACAAAGTTCCCGATCATCGCGCGCGCTTCGTTGCGGATCTCAATGTAAGGCGAGATCGCGGCCGTGATGCAGACGCCACCGTTCCTGGCAACAAGGTTGGCGACAAAGGCGATGCGGCGGATGTTGGTGTCGCGGTCCTCCTTCGAGAACCCGAGGCCCTTTGACAGGTGTTGCCTAACAAGATCGCCGTCAAGGATCTCAGGCCTGATACCACGGGCTGAGAGGCGCTTGGCCACCCCTTCCGCAATGGTGCTCTTGCCGGCTCCCGAGAGCCCTGTAAGCCAGATGACAAAGCCGGGTTTGCCCATGTGGGGCTCATCCATTCGCTCTCCCCTCACCGAGGGAGAGGGCTAGGGTGAGGGGTGATCCAGACAATGGGCTTCAGCCCATTGAGTGCTGGTTTCACGGGCTGAAGCCCGTTGTCTATCCAAGTTCCCGCAGCCTGCGGGAGAGGGTCAGAGGAACCTTCCGATCATCTCCGCCGGCACCGGCAGTCCCATACGCTCCAGCACCGTCGGGGCGATGTCGTATATGGTAGCCCCGGTTACCTCGCCACGTTCCTCCCTCAGGGGATCGGCCAGGATCAAAACGCCGTGCTGGGAGTGGTTCGCGTCGTCGGGTCCGGTGTCGTTCTCCAGGATATGCGTTGTTCTATGGCCCACGGTGCCAGCCGACCGCCAGCGAAGGCCGCCGAAGTATACAACAAGATCAGGCGGGATGTTCCGGGCCTCGCGGTAGATGCTCCAAGGCCAAAAGGCCCTGTTGCCCATCGGTTGACCGTGGTGATCGCGCATCGCTTCGATCCTTGCCCGCAGCTCCTCCAGTAACGTCCGCGCGCCGGCCGGCTCCACAGTCCCCCTGGGCTCGCGGCCGCGGATGTTGAGGAACACGCGCGCGTAGTAGCCGCCCTCCGCCCACGCGCGAGTTCGCGACCAATCGACCCACTCCGGCCGCAAGGGCGAAGGCGTCTGAGGCACGTGCGACAGCGTGAGATAGCCCTCTTGCATGAGCCAGTCGTTGACGCAGACGGCGCCCTCCAGAGTCTGAGCGCCGTGATCCGAGACGACCAGAACGAGTGCGTCGTCGGGAGCCGATCGCAGCAGGTCCCCTACCCTCTTGTCGAGCCGGCTGTAGTAGTCAGCGATCGCGCCCTCGTAGCGATGGCCGGGCTCGTAGAGACGATGGTCGGGTGCTCCGAAGCGCCAAAAGCAGTGATGCATCCGATCGGGCCCCATCTCCACCAGCCAAAAGAGGTCCCAGGGCCTGGTCCGCATCAGGTGCTCGGCGAGGTCGAAGCGCCGTTCGGTCATCTCGCGGATCCGCCTGAGAAGCCCCTCCTTATCCTCACTGCGGAAGTCCTGGACGTCGATCACGTAGCCCGGGACGGTTGCCGCGATCTCGGCTTGCAGCTCCCTCGGGTAGGTGTAATCGCCGCCCTGCATGCCGGCGGAAAGGAAGCTGCAGACCTGCCAGCCGTTGAAAGGCCGCGGCGGATAGACCCCGGGAATTCCCAGGACGACGGAACAGAGGCCGTAGGCGGAGAGTATCTCCCACAGCAGCGGCGCCTCGAAAAGGCCCGTATGCGCGGTCACGAGCGTGTCGTACGAGTAGTCCGCTCGGTTGCGGAAACCATAGATACCGAGCTGCCCCGGGTCCCGGCTGGTGGCCATGCAGAGCCATGCCGGGCACGTGATGGGCGGGACGCAGGTCTCCAGACGCCCCCAGAGCCCCCGCTCCCGCAGCCCGCTGAGATGCGGAAGCCTATCCGGTGGCATGTGAAAGACGTACTGCTCGGTGGCGCAGTCAAGGCCGATGATGAGGACCTGGCGGCGATGTCTCAGATTCTGCGTCGCTCCCCCCTGGTATGCCGGCCGCCCGTGAGGCCTATTCCAACTCCCCGTACTGCGCGATCTCCGGCGGTAGCCAACGCCCGTTGAGGATGCGGACGAAGGTGTAAACAAGGATCTTCAGATCCACCCAGAGCGAGTGATTGCGCACATAGACGAGCTGCAGCCGCACCTTCGTCTTCCTGATCTTCTCCTCGAAGAACCGGTCCGCATCTTCGCTACCCTTCATCAGCTCGCCCTGATGACAGTGGCGGATCGACGCCCAATCGGTGATGCCCGGGCGCACCGTGAGGATCGCCTGCTCCTCCTCGGTGTACATGTCGACGTACTTCGCTACCTCCGGCCTCGGTCCCACAAGGCTCATGGCCCCCCGCAGCACATCCAGGAGCTGTGGGCACTCGTCGAGCTTGTACTTCCGGAGAAACCCTCCCACCCTGGTAATCCGCGAATCGGACGCAGTGGCGGAAACCGGGCCGATCCGCTCGGCGTCCTGAACCATCGTGCGGAACTTGAAGATCCGGAACGGTTTCCCGCCTCTCCCGATCCGCTCGCCCCGGTAGAAGACAGGCCCCGGTGAGGCGAGTTTGATCAGCGCCGCGATAGCGAGCAGAAACGGCGCGAGGACGATGAGCCCTACGGCGCTTGCTACGATGTCGAAGGCACGCTTGAGCATCGTCAGGTTCTCAACAGACAATGGGCTTCGGCACAATGGGCTTAAGCCCATTGTCTTGGGCGGCTCAGAACCTCATCCTAATGACCTCGAACGCCTCCGCGTACTGCGTCTTCACTTGCGTGCCGCGTACGCGCGCGAGGCTCTCGACGAACTCTCTGGTGAAGTAAGGCCGCGAGAGGTCGAACTGCGATTCATACACCTGCAGAGCCTGCCACTTGAGATCGATGTGACGCTGCTCGAGCGCCACGAACGCCTGCGCCGCGAAACTCACGTGGTTCCAGGTCAGTTCGTACCCCAAGACCGACAGGTCCCGGAATGCCCGCAGCCCCTCCGCGTGGGCGACCTGATGGTCCTGATGGACGTCGCTGCCTGAAGGCAGCAGGACCAGGTCGGGGCTCAACTCCCGCCGGAGCCGCATCATCTCGTCCAGCACTTCCTGTCTGTGCTCAGCCAGGCGCCGCACCGGGTAGTAGTGGACAACTAGATTCTCTTCCGGCACACCCAGAATGGGCATCGCACGCCGGAATTCGCGCTCCAGCAGATCGGGCGGCGAGTCAGCGGGTAGGGATTGCTCGGCCGTCGAGAACGCCACGACGTGAACCGACGCGCCCTCCTCCACAAGCCTCGCCACAGTGCCGCCGGCGCCGAGCTCCACGTCGTCGGTGTGCGGCGCTATGGCCAGAACTCGCTCGAATCTCATGGGATCTCCACCAGGCGCCTCTCGATCCTGACCGCAAGTTTCCTCAGGTCGTGGTTCTCGACCGCGTACTCGCGGCCACGCCGCGCCATCGCCGCCCGCTCATCGGGTGGCGTATCGCGCAAGGCGATCATCCCCTCAGCAAGCGCATGAGGGTCCCCGGGTGTCACCGTAAGCCCGGCGCCGGCCTCGCGCACTGGGTCGTTCAGGCTCTTGCAGGCCACGAGCACCGGTCGGCTCATCGCCAGGTATTCGAAGATCTTGTTTGGGCTCATGCCATAGCGTTCGACGATAGGCATGTACGGGTGATTGTAGATGAACGCATGAGAAGTCTCGGCGATCGGCAAGAGCTCCGGCTTGGGGACCACGTCGCGGAACTCGATGTTCCGGAGCCCAAGCTCACCCGCCAGCCGAATGAGGTCCGGCTTGCAGGGCCCATCGCCGACGAGCCGGACGTGAATACCTTCCCCGCGCGGGTCGCGCTGCAGGATCTCGGCCGCGCGCACGATGTGCACTATTCCATCCGACGGCGCGTGGGAGCCGAACAGCGAACACACGAACGGACCCTCCGCTGGTGGTGGGCCAAGCTCGGGGAAGCGTGCCGGGTCGAAGCCGTTCGGGACGTAGAGGAAGCGATCACTCGGTATCCCGAGGCTCTCGAGATACTCCCCGAGGCCGGGCATGAGCCCGATGACCAGCTCGGCATTCCGATAGACACGCAGCTCCAGAACTCGCAGGTACCAGTAGGTGGGGCTCCAGCGGGTCGTAAGGCGCAGATCGACCAATGTCTCCGGCCAGATGTCCCTGATCTCGGCCACGAATCTCGCGCCATAGCGTCGAGCCAGCCGCAGACCCGCGTCGGCCGCGTGGAGATGGACGCTGGAGCCGATCACGACGTCCGGCCGCGGCAGTCCGCCGGTCGAGCGAAGGGCGTTGGCGCGGAAGCTCATGTTGTTCAGGAACCGCTCGGGCGCGTTGTGGTAGGGCCTGGTGCGGACGAATCTGAAGAGCACGCCGTCGTACTCGCGGTCGACGAACATCTCCCCGTCCGGCACTTCCAGGTTACCGCCGTGGTGGTTGTGTCCCAACGCGGATGAGAAGACGACAACCGAATGCCCGGCCTCGCACAGATAGCGCGCCAGCCCGGCGTGCCTGGTCGTGCCGGAGCCGGTTGGCGGTGAAGCGTAGTGTGACAGGATCCAGATGTGCATGAGATCGGCGGTTACAACTCTTCTTCCGCTGCTTCTTCCGGGCGTTCCGCCGCGCCGCCGTCCACCGCGGTCTGTCGCGTGAACAGGTCGATATACTCCGTGTAGGCGTACCGGCGGTTGCGCTTGTGCCCGGTGGTCTCCCGTAGGATACCCTCTTGCTCCAAGGCGCGCACGAGGGTTCGCGCGGCTCCATAAGAGCATCCCAACCGATCCGCAACCATCCGGGTCGTGACAATCGGATGCTCCAGCAGGTGGTCCAGCAGGCCCAGTGCCTGTGCCTGCGCCCATCCTTGTAGGGCCCGGGCCACCTTGGCCCGGTGGTCTCTTGCCATGCAGAGAATCAGCAGCGCCGTTTCCGCGGCCGACTGGCTCACGCTGATGACCCCTCTAAGGAAGAACCGTAGCCAACCTTCCCAATCGCCCTCTGACCGAACAGCGCTGAGTCTGCGGTAGTACTCCGCTCGCCTAGCTTTGAAGTAGTAGCTGAGGTAGAGGAGAGGCTGACTCAGAACGCCACGATGGCAGAGAAAAAGAGTGATGAGTAGCCGTCCTACTCTCCCATTACCGTCCAGAAACGGATGGATCGTCTCGAACTGAACGTGCACCAGGCCACAATGAACGAGAGGAGATAGGGTCTCATCGTGCAGGTGTTTCTCGAGGTCGCCAAGGACCTCCATGAGCATGTGAGGCGGAGGCGGCACGAAGGCGGCCTCGGCCAAGGTACAGCCCGGCGCTCCAATCCAGTTCTGGGACCTGCGGAACTCTCCGGGCGTCCGATGGCTGCCCCGCACTCCCGTGAGAAGCTCGTGGTGGATCTCTCTGATAAGCCGGAGGCATAGGGGGAGGTCACGAAGGCGTTCCAGCCCGTGATTCATGGCCCTCACATAGTTGACGACCTCGAGGACGTCCTTCGGATGAACCTCACCGCGGCTGTCGACCTCGAACTCCAGAATGTCCTCGAGGGTGCACTGAGTGCCCTCGATCTGTGAGCTCAGAACCGCCTCGTGTCGCACGTACATCGCCAGAAAGAGGGCGACGTTCGGGAGGATAGTCGCGACACCGTCCAACCTCCCAAGTGCTAGAGCGGCGTGTTCTATCAGGCGCTGGAGCTCTGAGTCGATGTTCACCGGCGGATCAGGCGGCAAGGGCGCCGGCACGAAAGCACTGTACCCATGGCGTTGCCTTACGATGTGTCCGGCTCGGGGGTGAGCCAGCATGCTCCCGCTCTCCCTCTCTACCTACCTCGCTGCATAGCACTGCTGTGACGCATGCGCGGAGCGCGGGTGCTATGTTTCACCAAAACGGCCTTTCGTGCAATAAGGAGGGTCAGCAACAATGCGAGGCGTGGGGCTCACTAGTCCGCCCCGTCCAGATACCAGACCTGCAGACGGCCCTCCGAGTCCACCTGAGCCGACTCGGGCAGCTCCCAAGAGGGGTTCCACGCGAGGCGGTCTTCGAGCCTGTACTCGCTCTGGAGCAGGAGCTTGCCGTCGCGCCGATCGACGATCGTGCCTTGGTAGAAGGTGATCTTGCCGATGTCGGTCATCGCCGCGAACATCGGCTTCGCCCGGCCGGAGATGCGCCCACAGCTTGTGAGCCCATTCGCGAGCTTCAGGCCCCTATCGACGCTCGTGCGTAGATGGTGCGTCCCGCGCATCGGCACACTGTGGAAAAGGTAGTGGGCCTCAATGTCATTTAGCCGCATGCGGTCGTAGAGATCGACCAGCACCGCCGGATCGTCGTTCACACCCTTGAGGAGCACGTTCTGCGAGTAGATCCTCACCCCGAGCGCCCGGGCCCGCCGGAACGCATCCTCGGTCTCGGGACAGAACTCCGCGGGGCTGTTGATCTGCGTGGCCATCTCGAACCTGAGCGACGGCTTGTTCTGAAACACCCGAAGAGCGTCTTGGTCGATCCGGTCTGGGTCCTGAGTGGGAATGCGGGTCGCGAGCCTGACGATACGGATGTTCGGCGCGTGTTCGATGAGAGCGTTCAGCAGGAACTCGATCCTGTTGGGGATCAGGAGCGGGTCGCCGCCCGTGATAAGCACCTCATTCAGGTAGTCGCGGTTCGCGCCGCTGCCGCAGTAGCAAGCCACATCGACGAGCTGTTGCTCGGAGAGTGTGTGCTTCGCGTAGTTGCTGCGCAGGCAGTACCGGCAGTGGGCGACGCAGACGAGGGTGGGCTCGATGACCAACGAACGGCGGTAGAGGCGCTCGAGGCCGGGCGGCAGTTCGCCGGCGATAACGCCGGCCTCGTAGTGCTTGATGTTCTCCTCGGGCGCGTTGATGTCTTCCCGGGTGTCGCGGATGTACTGCAGCGCTATGCCGCGGTACTGCCAGGAGTCCTCGCCACACTCTTCCTTTAGCTCCACGAGCCTCCGCCGGAGGAACTTCGTGATCTTCTCCGGGAAGTAGGTCACTGGCATTGGTGGTGCACCCTTCCGGAATGGCGACCGCCGGTCGCCCCTACAGGCCCTCGTAGGGGCGCATGGCATTGCGCCCATATGTGCCCTCTATCACTTCCTCAGCAGCCTCGCCGGAACGCCGACGTACACTCCACCCGCCTCGGGCAGATCCGCCACCACTACGGCACCCTGGCCGATCACGATCCCGTCGGCCACCGTGACGGAATGCCGAACCGTGGCGCTCGGAGCCACCTGCACGTCGGCTCCGAGCCAGACATCGAAGGAGATCACGGTGCCCGCCGTCAGGCGGCTGCGCGGGCCGATCGTTGAGCCGTTGCCGATGTGCACGAGATCGTCGATCTTCGTGTCATCTTCGATGGCTGTCTCCCTGATCATCGCGCGCTCGATCGTGCTGTTCGCGCCGATCCAGACGCGATCCCCGATCCGGATCAGGCCTAGCTGCGGCGTATGGAAAAGCTTGCCATCCTCATCAGCGACAAAGCCGTAGCCCTCGCTGCCGATCACAGCGCCGTCCTTTATGACGCAGGACTCCCCTACCCTCGCCGGGCCGTGGATGACAACGTTGCCCTGGATCCGTGTGTTGTCACCGATCTCCACCCCCTCGCCTATCACGGAGTGGGCGCCGATACCGACGTTCCGGCCGATCAACGCGTGCTGGGACACGAGGGCGGTGGGGTGAACCGTATGCGCGGGCATGCTGGCGAAGAACTCAAGCAGCACACGTGCTAGATCGAGCTCCGGGCTCGCCGAGTGGATGACAGCCGGAAACCCCTCCTCCGCGACTGAGCCGTCTGTGATGAGGAGGAGCTTGTCGGAGCCGTCCGGGACCCCGCCTTGTCTGAGAATGGCCGGGGTTCTGATAGCGTACGGACTCTCCAGCGCCAGATCCTCGCCCGAGAGCTCCCGGTTCAGGTACCCCGCGACATCCGAGGCCCACAGTTCGCGTTGCTTGAGTTGGTACATGGATCTCCCCTCACTACGCTTCCGGAGGGTCTTGGCCTGGGAACAGCCCCAGCGCCCGTTCTACGTTGCCGGTCCGGAGCGCGTTCTCCTCCTTGGAGGCGGCTCCCCCGCGACTGTCACCTCTCCAGCGGCCTCGCTGGCACGCCGGCGACGGTGAGGCCGTCGGGAACGTCCTTCAGGACTACCGCACCCAACCCTACGGTCACCCCGTTGCCGATAGTGACCTTCTGCTTGATGGCGCTGTTCGGGGCGATCCAACACCCCTCCCCTACTACCGCACCGCCACAGATCACGGAGTTCGCCATCACCAGCGTGTTCGGGCCCACCGTCGTGTTGTGCCCGATCTGCACCAAGTCGTCGATCTTGCAGCCCTGGCAGACCAGCGTAACGCCGAGTGCCGCGCGCTCGATCGTGGAGCAGGAGCCCAGCCAGACCTCATCCTCCAGGACAACCTTTCCGAGGTGTGGGAAATGGACCGGCTGTCCATCCTCGTCGTACTCAAAGCCGAAACCGGCGGCCCCTATAACCGCGTTCGGCTTGATGACGCAGTTCCGGCCGATCTCCACCTCGCCCTCGATCGCGACCCCGGAGCCGATCACCGTGCCGTCGCCGATCGACACGTCGGGCCCGATGCGCGCGTATGCGCCGATGCTCACGCCCCTCCCCACTCTGGCTTCCGGCGCGACGATCGCGGTCGGATGGACACCCGGCGGCGGCTCAGGCGCGGAGAAGCGTTGCAGGACGCGGGCGAAGTCGAGTCTGGGGTTCTCGGAGCTTATCCGGGGCACGGTGGTACGCGCAGCGGTCTCCGGGTCGCAGATCGCGAGCGCGGGCCGGCCGGCCTCCAGTAGTGCGAGGCGCTCTTCCGAGTACGCTCGCACCCAGACGAGGGTTCCCGGACCGCAGTCCTGCAGATCGACCGGACGAGTGATCTCTCCGTCTTCGCCGAGGAGCTCTTTGCCCAGAAATGCGGCGATGTCGGACGCGCGGGGACTGCTGCTCATCGTGGTTTCTCCGCAACGACGAGGTTCCATGTCGCAAAGCCGGGGATCATGTTCACCAGACGGTCGGCCGCCTGGATCGCCCGGCGAGTGTAGAGCGCGTTCGTACGCCTCCTTAGGGAGGGCGGCAGCTTTACCACGTACCGCCCGGACTTCAAGGGCCTCAAGCCTCTTGATGCGACCAGCGTGCGCATCTCGCCCAGCGTGAACTTGTAGTGGAACGATCCCGGGTGGTCGGAACGCTCCAGCATCCTCCCTTTGCCCCCCAGCCATTCGGCGAAACCGTACGCCGCCGTGTTGCCGACCGAGGGTGGCAGGTAGCCCATGACCGCCGAGGCGAGAGCGCAACCGGCTGACTCGGGCTCGATCTCGGTGATCCCCAGCGGGGCCCAGATGAGGCGGTGGTTCGTACGGTCCGGGTAGAAGGCGCGCATGCGCATCAGGGCGTGCGGGTTCACATCGACGCCGACGATCGACCTGCAGCCTGCATAGTAGCTCTTGTGGGCGGGCCCCCCGCAGCCGTAGTCAAGCAGGTCGGCCCCTTGGGGGATGCACTCCGCCATAACGGCATCGGCGTATGCTCTTCGGCCGCCGCCCTCGGGACCGGGGTGCGCCCGGTCAACCTCTTCCATCTCGTTGCGGGCCGCCTCGACGTCTATCTCGTCCGGGTACTGTGGGCGGTCGAGGGTGTATTTGTAGCGGTTACCAAGGATCTCCCCCAGCAGAAGCCCAAGCAGGCCTGCCGGCAGTTGCCCGGTACAACCTGCCGGGCAGTGCAACTCGATGCCCGCGCGTTCGAGGTCGATTTTGCCGAACTGCCTCTCGAGTAGGGGCGCGATGGCGTCAAGCATAGTGCTTCCTATCTGCTCTATACGTACATCCTTCGCACCCGCTTTGCCTTCTCCTCAGTTCGGGGGAACTCGCCGAACCGCAGCATGGCCACGCTCGGAGTGAAGCTCAGTCTTCGTTGACACAAGCTCGCGAGCCAGTGCTCGACCGCACTGGGCTCGTCGGAGCAGCCCTCGGAAAGCTCGACGCGTAGCAGAACGGTGTCGTACGGCGGCGGCGAGTCGAGCACGATCTCGAACTCGCCGCTGAAGCGCTCCGGCTGTTCGGCCAGCAGTATCGCGATAGCGCTGGGAAAGACGTTGACGCCGCTCACGACGATCATCTGATCGGAGCGGCCCTCGATCAGGAAGCGGAACGACCGCCGCCCACAGGCGCACTGATCGGTTTCGGCCACTCGGATGACATCCCGAGTGCGGAGACGGACTAGGGGTTGCGCCTCACGCCGGAGGTTTGTGAGGACCATCTCTCCCACTTGGCCCTCGTGGAACGGCAGGGTCGCGCCGGTCTCCGGGTCGATCAGCTCTAAGTGAAGCAACCCCTGGCCGTGGAAGTGCAGGCCTCGCCGGGCATCGCATTCAGCGCCGAAGATGCTGAGCACGTCGGCCATCCCGTAGTTCGCGTCGATGGCCTTGAAGCCCCACTTCTCCTCGATCCTGGCCCTGACGGCAATGTTCTGGAGGCCGGCCTCTCCGCCGAAAAAGGCCTTCCGGAGGCCTAGATCGCGCGGCCCGAGCCCGTGCTCCTCCTTGAGCACCACCTCCAGGCGGGACATGTAGGAGGGGGTGCAGGAGATCGCGGTCGGCCGAAGCGTCAGGATCGTCTCAATGAGGCGGCTGGTGTTCCCCACACCGAAGGGGATGACGGTCGCGCCCGTGGCCTCCAGGTTCTGGTGGTCAGTGACGCCACCGGCCCACAGGCAGTAGTTCAGGCAGTGGATCACCGTGTCCTCGGGCGTCAGCCCGGCGCAGTGGAAGGCCCGGCGGCCCGCGACCAGCGTATTCTCGACGTCGTTCCAGGTCAGCACCACGTACAGCGGCTTCGCGGACGAGCCTGAGGTGATGTGTATGCGGCGGATCCGGGGATCGCCCGACGGCATCGCGAGCCGGCCGTAAGGCGGGTTGGCCTCTTGGTCGGCGAGCAGTTCGGCCTTCTCGGTGAACGGCAGCGTCGCGAAGTTGGCGGGAGACGCCGCATCCTCCGGACTGAGCCCTGCTTCCCGTGCCTTCGCGCGGTAGAGCCGGCTGTTCGCGAAGACGTACGCGAGCTGGCGGGCCAACAGTGGCGGATCTACCGTCTCCAGGATCTCCGCCTGGGAGAGCAGCTCCAGGTCGTCCGGAGCCCGTTGTGGGGCGTCGCTCATGTACTCATCCTTGATGGGGCTCTTGGCAAGCCTGGCGTGTCAGGCTTGCCTGACGTGTCATAGGTCGTCAAGATCCGTAGCCGGAGGGTCGGATGGCAGCCGCCGAATGTCTGCGCACACCCGGCTTCGATGGGCTATCCTCACTACAAGCACCAACAGGCGAGCATCTTGAACGGTATAGACGACTCGGTAGTCACCGATCCGAATCTTGAGCAGCCCCCGGGAAACCGGTCAGCCCTTCCGCGCCACGAGGTCTCGGATCGCCTCTCAGATGCGCGAGCGTCCGTACGATGCTCTCCCGAACGGGTGATGGCAGCTTGCGAAACTGCCTCTTCGCGGCTGTGCTTACCCGAACAGCGTACGTCATTGGATCGCATTGCTTTGGGCTGTCGATGCAACGTCATCCAGCTCGATGCCCACCTCGGCAGCTAGTTCCTCCAGGCTGATCGTCTCGTCTCTGCCGGCCTCGATATCCGCCAGGACACGCAACGCTTCGTCCGCGTCCACCAGGTCTTCGAGGCGCTCTAGGAACTCCAGGTCCTCGAGTGATACGATGGCGGCATGAGCCTCTCCGTGACTGCACAGCACAAAGCGCTCCCCCTGGTCACGCACGCGCTTCATCAGAGATGGCAGTGTTCGCCTGGCTTCCTGAGCCCCAACTCTCTCCACTGCTATCACCATTCTTCCGGCGCAATGCTGGGACTAAGGTAGTCGCCTGCCCGAGGGAGCGTCAAGGGAGGCTTGGGCCACGCTCCCTATTCCGCCGCCAGGCGAACCGCGATGTGGGAGTCGCCTTGCGCGTGCTCCTGTTGGTCTGCGGCCAGCAGCCCCCAGTGCCGCAGGAGGCCGACAGCGGCCCGGCGCTCGGTCCAGTGGCTTGACTCAAGCATCTCGCGCGCAGTCGCGTGCGCGGCCTCCCCCATACCGAGCATCTGCCGGTAGGCCTCATCCGACGCCTTGCGGGGTCGGCACTCGCGGAGGGTCCGTCTCAGTTCTGGCAGGAAGCCTGAACCTCTCAAGTGGGTGAGGATGCGTATCGCAGCCGCGCGGAGGAGAGGCGTGCCGCCACGGTACCAGGACTCGGCGAGAGTCTCCGCCGCTGCGGACGGATGGCGTGCGAAGGCCCACGCGAGCTCCGGCTGGCGTCGCGCGCGCTCACCGTCCGCCTGGAGCCAGTCGGAGAGTTCGCGCGGGTAGTACAGGGCCACGGAGTGAGCGATCGTCATGGGCCAATTGTGGTCGCAGTGCTGTTCGAGGACTGCGCGTGTTAGGATCGTGAAGGCCAGCGGGTCCCGTGCCGGCGCCAACGCCAGTGCCGCTGTCTCCTGTTCCGCCGGCGTGCCGGACTCCATAGTGTCCTGAAGGACGCGGGCTCCGGGCTCGCCGTGAAGTAGCACAAGACGCCCGGCCCACATCCGTCCCCACCAGTTGGTGTCGCTCCGGAAAGCACCGAGGCATGTGTCGATCGGCAGGGGAATCCCTTCGCGGCCAGCGTACTCTGCGGCCATCCAGCGGAGTCGCGGCTGCTCGGTTTGCTGCAAGGCCTCAACGAGCAGGTCGGCAGCCAAGTCCGGACGGAGATGGCAGAGCGCGACAAGCGCCGTTGGGCTCTGCGGATCGGTGCTGCGGAAGACCCGTAGCAGGCACTCAGCGGCTTCCTGGTCGCCATACGCATGAGCCAAGGCCCTGATGGGCCATGACCGCTCTTCGTGTGGCCTCTCCCCGGCGGCGATGGCGATGAGTTCCTCCCGCAATCCAGGGATGGCTAGCATTCGGCCGCTTTCGATGAGGTTCCGCACCCACGGATGGCTCCAAGGGCTCTTGATGTAGAGCAATCGCAACATCGGGGCCAGAGCGCGCGGATCGCCGATGCGACACAGGGCATGAGCCGCCACTCTACGCACAACAGCGCGACTGTCGCCGGTGGCGCGGGAGAGGGGGCCCACGGCGGGGCCTCCCAGCGCCGCGAGCTCATCGATGATCTGCCCTCCTTCTCCCATGCTCGCCGCACGATCAAGGAGCCTTGAGACCTGGACCGCAAAGTCCTGGGGCAAGCGGCTGTCACGTAGGAAGTCCTCGGCCATGCTGAGCTCCTTTCGCAACTCGCGGCGCCCACGCTGTAGTCGCCCCAACACCGTCGCCTCGGTCGTCCCCAGGAAGGCAGCGATCTCGGCGTACGACAGCTCGTCGAGGTAGTGCAGGCAGATGGCCTCGCGATTCGTCTCATTCAGCCGTCCCAGGGCTTGTTGGACCCGATCACGCTCTTCGGCGCGTTCGAACTGCCCGTGTGGCAGGGGCGCCGGATCGGTGGGCTCGGCATCCGCAGGTGCTTGCTGTGAGAGTTCCTTCACTCGGTGGAGCTCGCGACGTGCACGGTGCGACATGTTGCGCACAATGCCCCGCAGCCAGCCCGCAAAACGCTCGCGGTTGAGAAGGCACGGCAGGCGTAGATAGGCCTCAAGGAAGGCCTCCTGCACCACGTCCTGCGCGAGATCGACGTCGGGCAGCAGCGACACTGCCGTGGCGTAAGCGCAGGTCTGGTACCTGCGAACGAGCTGGTCGAAGGCTTCCTTGCGCCCCGCAAGCGCCTCACCCACGAGCAGCCCATCGCTCAGGCGTTCCATGCGGACCTCGGGAAGTCGCCCTCGAGATTGCGAGGGTCGGGTGGAGGCCCAGACGGAGCGGGAGTCGAACCCGCGGCCTGACGCCGAAGCGCCTGCTCTTGCCACTGAGCTACACCGTCTGGGCTTCCATAGCATTATGTGCCACTTGGGGGGAAGGGGCTAACGCGGCTTTCCCGGCGATGCCCTACAGCAGCCCCGCCACGATCCTCGCGGACGCGTTGCCTCCGCCGTAGAGGTCCGTGTGGGCCGGAGGGAAGGTCACGCCCGCGAGGCTCTGCCTGATGCCCTCAGCGACCGCGGCCGCGCTGCCCGGCGGGGTGAGGCGGTTCACGCCCAGCTCCACGAGCTCCACCCACTCCGTCTCGTCCCTGAGCGTCACGCAGGGCACTCGGTGGAAAAACGCTTCCTTCTGGACCCCCCCGGAGTCGGTCGCGATGAGCTTGGCGTTCCGCTCCAGCACGACCATGTCGAGGTACCCCAGCGGCTCGATCACGCGAAGGCGCTTCTCGACCTTGCCGAGGAGACCGTCGCGATCGAGGGCGGACCTGGTGCGCGGGTGAAGCGGCACGACCACTGGAAGGTCCTTCCCGACCCTCGCGAGGCCACCGAAGACGGCCTTGAGCCTTCCCGGGTCGTCCGTGTTCTCCGCCCTGTGGACGGTAGCGAGGATGTAACCGCCGGCCTCGAGTTCAAGCTCTCGCATGGCATCGTGGTGCTTGCGCACCTTGCTGCCGTAGTAGAGTGCGGCGTCGTACATCACGTCACCCACGAGCCGAACGCGCTCGGGCGCCACCCCCTCGCGCCGCAGGTTCTCAGCACCCGTCTCGGTAGGCACGAAAAGCAGGTCGGCCACGTGGTCGGTGAGGATGCGGTTGATCTCTTCAGGCATTCGGCGGTTGAACGACCGGAGGCCGGCCTCGACATGGGCCACCGGGATATGGAGCTTCACGGCCGCCAGCGCGCCTGCCAGGGTTGAGTTCGTGTCCCCGTAGACGAGCACCCACTCCGGCTGTGCCTCCAGGAGCACTGCCTCGATGCCTTCGAGCATTCGGCCCGTCTGCGCGCCCTGAGAAAGTGACCCGACCTCTAGGTTGTAGTGTGGCCGCGGGAGCTCCAACTCCCCGAAGAAAACCTCTGACATTTGCTCGTCGTAGTGCTGTCCGGTGTGGAGTATCTGCTCCCTGAACTCGCCCGACTCGGAGAGGGCGTGCGATACGACCGCAGCCTTGATGAACTGCGGCCTCGTACCGATGATGGTGACAACGGTTCGCAATCTGAGACCTGCCAGGTGTTTTGCGCGTTGTTCGGCATCGCATGTGGGGGTGACCTCCGGGGAGGTGAGCGACGCGCGGAAGCACGCCTGCCGCCCCTCACTCTTGCCCTCTCCCCGCAAGCGGGGCACGGGGACTTGCAGGTTACGGTCATTTCGTTTTCCTTGTGGTGGGCTGGGTGACGAGTCGTAGAGCTTGGCGTGGTCGGTAGGAGAGTGTGCGGAGGGCTGCCGCGATGTTGGAGCATTTGCAGGCCCGGAAGAGCGCGA
>Ga0315279_10000807_pt1 | contig 56921 bp, 57 predicted proteins | sample YL17G06_20_MG_FD_203694 | JGI IMG/M metagenome (GOLD analysis project Ga0315279, IMG submission 203694) | Sediment microbial communities from Yellowstone Lake, YNP, Wyoming, USA - YL17G06_20 | ecosystem: Environmental > Aquatic > Freshwater > Lake > Sediment | place: USA: Wyoming | collected... | reverse complement strand
AAAAACATCTATAACCGACAACGATATCTCGCCATTCGCATTTTTGCAGCAAACCTTATTACTATAGGAAAATCAAGAAATCCTCTCTTTTTGATTTATTTCATCATCGAGGATTTCTACAACCCCGTTTCAGGATAGATATGTCGCAAGAGTGGCAAGATATTGTTCTCACGATGATTAACTTTGGTTTCATAATCACAGTGATTCCTGCTGTTGTACGGAATTATCAACTCAAGGAAGTGAGAGGACAATCTCTCTCGATGTATCTTTCTACTGCTCTTTTGCTTGCAGTCATGGCAGCAGTGTTTTTCACACTTGCTTTCTATCTTACCTGTGCTTCTACAGCTGGTACTGCAATCATGTGGTTTATTTTAACCTATCAAAAACTGAAATATTCGTAGGAAAACATGGGATGTCGTACTATTTTTAGTAACGTTTATTTAGGATATGATGTTAGAACAACCGATGGATTATCTTATCATGTGTATTGGTAACAGAGATAGCGGAGACGATGCCATTGGTCCCTATATAGCTGATAGATTAAAAGAAAATAACGATAATTTTGTTGTCCTTGATTGTGGTATTGCACCGGAAAATTATACTTCAATCGTCAAGAAATATAAACCAAAAAATCTCATAATTATTGATGCGACTAAAATGGGTTTATCTGCTGGCGAGATACGAATTGTCCCTAAGGAAAAGATTGGTTCAATGCATGTAAGTACACATGGCATTCCAATTTCTGTTTTGATTACATATCTTGAGCCTTATGTAGAAAACATTGTTTTAATTGGAATTGAACCGAAGGTATTTTCTGGCAAGATCACCGACATCGTTAAAAAAAGTGGGGGCAGATTAGTTGAAATTATAAAAAATAAACGTCTAGATGAAATAGAAACGCTCCAGTGAAAAAACGTAAAGAGGCTTACGGCCTACACCCAACAAAAAGTATAGTTAATATGGATATTTTTTGCCAAGTACTTCAGTCGAGGCGAGAGCAGCTATTGCACCCTCGGCACATGCACTGATAACCTGGCGTAATCCACCCGTTATGTCACCCGCGGCATACACACCTTTAACATTTGTTCTTTGCTGTCGATCGACGACAATATATCCTTGCTCATCAAGTTTTATTTTCAACTGTCTTGCCAGTTCATTTTGGGGTTTATCACCAATGGAAACAAATACACCATCAACCTCAAGAACGGATTTCTTGCCACTTACGACATCTGTAAGATGAAGTGATGTTACCGTTTCTTTGCCATCAATTTTTTCAACTGTCTTATTTAAAAGAATCTGAACGTGTTTTTCTCGTGCTTGACCTTGGTATGTTTTATCGGCCTTAAGTAGATCTCTTCTATGAATCAGAGTGACCTCTTTACATCCGATTTGTTTTAAGAATATTGCTTCCATGACTGCCGTGTTTCCACCACCAATTACAGCAACTCTTTTTCCTTTGAAAAAATATCCATCACAAGTAGCACAATATGAAACACCTTTTCCTAGGAATTCTTCCTCACCAGAAATTTCTAGGGTTTTATGTTCTGTGCCAGTACAGAGAAGTATTGCACCAACGGTGTATTTTCCTTTTCCTGTTTCAACAGTAAATGTAATGCCAGACTGTTCTATTTTTTTCACTTCTTCATGGAAATGAAAAGTAACATATTTACTAGCATGGTGTTTCATTTTCTCCATGAGTTCCATGCCTGAAATCGATTCAAATCCTGCATAATTCTCAATTTTTGGAGAAAGTACCGCACGTCCTCCGCCGTCACCTCTATCAAAAATAACAGTTTTTATACCAACTCGTACCGCATAAATTCCTGCAGAATATCCTGCAGGTCCTGCTCCGATAATTGCCAATTCATAATCCATACTATGCCCCAAATACTTATGCAATATTTAGTTTTTTTATTGTGTTCTTTTCAAGGTTTTTTTCAAAATTGTATATGCCTCTTCGGGAGAATCAACACCAGAGAGCATCTTTTCAAAGGGACAGATGTCGCTACCATCTTTGTTTTTGATATGAGGAATCATTTCATCTGTTTGGCCTGGAATGTTTGCCCGTAACAGTACTGCGATAGCGGTCTTTGTTGCCTGCGGTGTGTATACACCAGCTACTTTTGCGTAGGCGCAGAGAAGCGCTGAAGCTTTACCAAGGATTCTGTCACCAACTGTAGAGCCTTGCATATTTTCCCCTAGCTCGTCAATTGCCTCTAGAATTGGTCTGATTCCGTTTCCTCGCTTTGAAGTCAATAAGGCCCCATTTTTTACAACTACGATGGAATAGTCAGATCCAAGAAGTATTTCCCTTGCAAGGTTAATGGCTTCGATATTCTGAATGGCTAATCCCCCTCAGACAAATCAATAATGACGCGACTGTTTAAAAAACCCTTGATTTTTTAGTTTGCAATCTCCAAAAATGTTAATACAAGATAAATGATTCTTACTGTTGGTGTGATTGGATGGATAAAAGAACTACTCATTTTGTGATATTATACATAATCGTTGAAATTGTATTAATTTTGGTAGGATTAATTTATGTTTATATTGAAGGTTCATGTGTTCCTGGAAGTGTATGCCGTGATGCATCGGAAGTATTGTTAGAAGGTTTTGTGTTTCCAATAATATTTGGAATATTAGCACCAATATTATTTTGGGCAATTCGGAAGAGGAGATCTCAGAAAAAGTAGTCTTTCTTTCTATAATAACTGGTTTTTTTCTTTATATAATGTTTAAACTCCTCTAACATAGCAGTTTTTGAAAAATGGTTTTATTTCATTTAAAGTCTCATTGAGATACTCCTTAGAATATGGTGCAACATTATCTAGTTTAGAAGAAATTAATGGCGTATTATTTTTGAACTGCTGAAGATAAAATAGCTTTGCTCCATCTAACCATTTCGCTATTTCAATTATATCCTCTTTTTTAAGTAATTCTGGCGCAAAGGTTGTCCTAAACTCATAATCAGGTGCATCTGCTTTTATAATCTCGATGGATTTTTCGATTTTAGAAATATCTGTTTTCGCACCAGTAAGTTGATTGTATTTATTCTTTGGTGCTTTTACATCCATTGCCACATAATCAACCAGTTTTTTGTCAATGAGTTCTTTGAGTTTTTCTGGGTACGTACCATTAGTATCAATTTTTATAGGATAACCAAGCTTTTTGACTTTTTCTGCAAAAGCTGCGATATCTTCCTGCAAAAGTGGCTCTCCACCAGTTATAACTAACCCTTCAAGCAATCCCTTTCGTTTTTCAAGAAAAGAAAGGATTTCGTTTTCAGGAATTTCTTTCGCTTCCCCTAAAACGATTTGCTTGTTATAGCAAAAAGGACACCTAAAATTGCAGCCCATGGTCCAGATTATCGCACTAATGCGCTCTGGGTAATCCAGAAGTGAAGTTTTTTGAAATCCTCCTATTTTCATGCTGCGACCAGTGGTTTTTCCATCATATCAAATGTTCTTCGGTCAGCAAACTCTTGTTGCTTACCCTTATTCCACTGATTAATTGGACGGATGTATCCAACTACTCTGGAATAGACCTCACATTCGGTTGTTTTCTTTTGAGTTTTACAAATTGGGCAGTACTGATGTTTACCCGCGATATATCCATGATCGGGACAAACACTGAATGTGGGAGTGATCGTATAATATGGTAGTGAGTAATTCTCTGCTACTTTCCTCACAAGTTTTTTTGTAGCAGTTGAGGATGGTTCTTCTTCCCCCAAGAAAATATGCAATACAGTGCCGCCCGTATATTTGGTTTGCAGGGAATCTTGCAGATCAAGCGCTTCAAAAACATCAGATGTATATCCAACAGGCAGTTGTGTAGAATTGGTATAATAGGGCTCTACACCCCTTCCGCCGTTGTTCGAATATTTCTCTTGGTTGTATGATCTGATGTCAGGATACTCTGCTTGATCAATTTTTGCAAGTCTATAACTGGTTCCTTCAGCTGGTGTTGCTTCAAGATTGTAGATGTTTCCTGTTTCTTCTTGGAAGTCGGCGATTCGCTTTCTCATGTAATCGAGAACCTTTTCTGCAAATGCTTTACCCTCTTTGTCTGCAATGCTCTTGTTCATAAAGTTCAGCAATGCATCGTTCATGCCAATGAGACCAATGGTTGAAAAATGATTCTTCCAGTATTCGCCAAAGGTTTTCTTCATATCCGATAGATAGAACCGTGAATATGGATGTAAACCACTATCAGTTAGATTTTCTATGAGTTCTCTCTTAATTTCAAGACTATTTTTTGCTATTACCATAAGTTTATCGAGTCGGTCAAAGAAATCGTTGTCATTTTTTGCAAGGTATCCAATCCGTGGCATATTGAGGGTGACAACGCCTATGGATCCTGTTTTTGGGTTAGCACCAAACAGTCCGCCACCACGTTTCCGAAGTTCTCTGTTGTCCAAGCGTAAACGGCAGCACATACTCCTGGCATCATCTGGTTTCATGTCGCTGTTGATAAAGTTAGAAAAGTAGGGGATACCGTATTTCGCAGTCATATCCCAGAGTGGTTCGAGTCCTTCGTTGTTCCAGTTGAAATCCTTCGTGATATTATAGGTTGGGATGGGAAACGTAAAGGGCCGTCCTTTTGCATCTCCATCATACATAATTTCTGCGAATGCGTGGTTCACCATGTCCATCTCATCAGAGTACTCGCTGTAGTTATTGTCGGTGAGCTCTCCACCGACAATCGCTGGCTCCTCAGCCATGTAACCAGGGACGGTAAGGTCCATAGTAATGTTCGTGAACGGGCTTTGAAACCCAACTCTCGTAGGAACGTTCATGTTAAACATGAATTTCTGCATCTCCTGTTTAACTGCTTCATATTTAAGGACATCTTTGTCTATAAATGGTGCGAGCAAGGTATCAAAATTTGATAGCGCTTGTGCTCCAGCAGCCTCACCCTGCAGCGTGTACAAATAATTCACAATTTGCATCAACGCGGTACTGAAGTGTTTTGCTGGTTTACTTTCGATTTTACCTGAGACGCCTTTGAAACCTAATAGCAACAGATCTTTTAGGTCCCAGCCGACACAGTTGTGATTCCACATACCGTTAACGATGAGGGTATGTGACGATGTCGTGATGTCGTAAATGTAGTCATCAAGGATTTCCGTTGGTTCATTGTTCAGTACCTTATGCCATCCGAATCCTTCCGCTCTCCATGCTCTGGAGGAGGTCTGTGCCGACAGATACAACTGGGAAGAAAGAGTGGCACTCGTCGTTCTGAAGCTTACACCAAAGAGTGGATATTGCTGGATAATTTGCTTACCTTGATATTCCCTCGTCGTACCAACACCCTCGAGATTTCTATCCCTCGCCGTGAATCCTAAGATATTGAGAACCATTGCCAATTGCTCTAACATTGTTCTTGATGCGGTTCTTATCACGAGGCTTGTTTTTGAGGTGGCAAGAGAACCGTCACCATCTAGAATTCCTGCGATGATTCCTTCAACAAACTGCAGGTTGTACGTCAGAATTTCAACCGGTAAACATTTTTCTTTACTGATTCCTTCGGCGTTGAAAATAAATTTAAATAGATATTCAACTAAAGTTGAGTTGGCGATTCTTAATGTAACAAATCCGTCTTCCGTTCTGGAATAAATTCTGCAACCTAACTCGTACGCTGCTTGCGTCACACGATAGATGATTTCTTGATTTTCACTGGTATCTTTTTGTTTCATGCAGATACGATGGGGTTCCATCCATCCTTCTGCAAGGTAGAATCCAACAAAATAGCCAAGGTTCTTTGTTAACAGTATCTTGTTAGGTAATGCATCTGCATTATTGGATGCCGAAACAATGCCGTCAATCTTCAAATCTTGAGAGTAGGTTTGGTATTCTTCTAATGGCATTCCTTCGATCCAGAAATCACGCAATCCTTTCTCATATAATTCTTGTGCAATAAAGAGGCAATCCTTGAAAAAGAGCTGCTCATTTATTAGTAATCCTTTGAGGTCAGCGGTGAATAATCTATCATCTTCTTCTCTAACGTCATTGGCTTTTTTGAAGATTTCGGTGCCCATGATCATTGGATGATCTTCTGTGACGATCACCGACCTTCCGCTTTCATTCTTGAGGAATCGCATGGGTTTCCTTTTCGCCTTTTTTACAACTCTTTGTAGCGAAGTCCATCCATTGATATCAAGGACCTGCAATCCTGTTGGATATTTAGCCCAGGCGTCATCGTCTTTGGATAACATCATTTCTTCTTCCTCGAGGTTTTCATACAATTTTTGAAAAGAAGTAAGGAGAATTTTATCGTTTGTTTTAATGAAGACGTTTTCCTTGCCAAAGTATGTATATGCTCCCAAGGTGCCCAGATCGTGAATGTGGTAATCGCCATGGGTATGCGCATCCCCAATCTCTGGCGGATAGATCTTATTAAGCCAGTAATGAGAAATAATATTCTCTGTAGCATAAACGTTCAATCCTTGGAGCGAGTAGCTCATGTTGCTGTTCTCTTTCACCTTCCAATCCATCATACTTAAGTAACCGTCAACCACATCGATATCTTTGAGCAAACCTCCAATTTCTCGCATGTCTTGATGCTGTTTTCTATATAGGATATACGCCTTTGCGGTCTTTGCATGCCCCTCTTCAATGATGACTTTTTCAACGGTATCTTGGACTTGCTCAACAGTTGGAATTTCACCGCGTTTCAGTGTTTTTTCAAGAATTTCCAAAACCTTATCGGTTAGTTGCGCTGCTTTCTTGTAGTCCTTTCCACCGACTGCTTGAGCTGCTTTCCATATGGCATCTGTTATTTTAACAGGATTGAAGTCAACAACTTGCCCATCTCGCTTTTTTATTTTTCGTATCATAGTTTCTTCTCCTCTTTTTTATGGTTTGACTAAATTTTTAACCTCTTTTTCAAATGATGCAACATCAGTAAATGATCGGTAGACTGAGGCAAATCGAATGTAAGCGATTTGATCTAGTTCTCTAAGGCAGTCCATAACGTATTCTCCAATGAGCGAGGTTTCAATTTCCTCTTGGCCATTGCGACGGATTTTCTCTTCAATGCAATCAAGAGCTTCTTCGATTTTTTCATGACTGACTGGACGCTTTTCAAGTGCTTTCATCATTCCGTTTTTGATTTTAGTTCTATCGAATTTTTCTCGTCTCCCGTCTTTTTTTATTACATAGAGTGGTTCCATTTCAATAGATTCGTAGGTTGTAAATCGTTTGTTACATTTGAGACATTCCCGTCGTCTACGTATAGCATACTTTCCTGCGTCACGAGAATCGGTGACTTTTGATTCGATATAGTTGCAATATGGGCAGTTCATGTCCTTCACTTTAGATAGAATTATGACACAACATATTGTATGTCAAAAATTGAAATCTACATCATGTAGTATACTTGTAGGGTTTTTAAAACTTTTGATTTTACTAAAAATTAACAGACTTAGCGTCACGTACTGCTTTTTGTACCAAATTGTCGACTGCAATTCTTTTTTCTTCTTTCAAAATCTGATCAAGCCTTGCACGTGTAGCTGGTTTTATTGGTACTGCACTGCATCCACCGGATGGTAAAATGGAAAGATCATAGGTGCCAATTTCTTTTGCTATTTTTACAACATCCTCTTTATCTAATCCTATGAGCGGTCTTAATATTGGGATCTTAACTGCTTGCTCTACAACACGAATATTTTGTAGTGTTTGTGAGGCTACTTGCCCAAGCGAATCACCCATGATAATTGCATCGGCATGCTCTTTTTTCACTATTTTTTCTGCGTATCGCACCATCATTCTTTTGCATATCACACAGGTAAATCGACTATTGCAATTCTGCGTATAGGCATTAAGAGTACTTCCATGAGATACAATATATGCTTTAAGAGATGAAGAAAGATGTTTCTTAAGATGTTTCGCAAGAATGATAAAATTCTCTATTTCTCGGTCATCGGTAAAAGGTCTGTTGTCTGCATGAACAAGAATTATTTCTTCTGCTTTCTTTGAAATTAGATACGTAGCAACCGGTGAATCTATGCCGCTTGAAACCAAGGCTACAACTTTCATGCTGTCTCATCTACAAGATAATTGAGATACTCCTTTAAACCACCAATTATTGGTAGGACAATTATATCTGGCAATTCGTAAGTGTGAAGCTCTCGTATTTTCTGTATTGTTTTCTTCACCTGTTTCTCTGTTGTCTTTGCAAGTAAAATGCATTCGTGACCTTTCTCAATATTTCCTTTCCAACGATATATTGATTCTATTTTTGGGATTATATTGACGCAAGCAACCAGTTTTTCTTCAACTAATGCACGAGCAATTTTTCTTGCGTTCTTCGTGTTATTAACTGTTGTATATACTACAGCAACTATGTTCTCCATGAGATTTTGCATATAAATTATGGTTTAAAGCATTTGCCTTCAAAATGATTATTTGCCAACTACATAGCTTATATGAAGAAACGAATAATGACGAATGCTAAGTAACCCATCGCTGCACTTATTGGTATGGTTAGAACCCACACCCAAACAATATTTCGTGCGATACCCCATCGTACCGCACTGAGTCTCTTTGTTGCTCCTACACCCATGATCGATGAACAAATCACATGAGTGGTGCTCACTGGAATTCCTGCAACTGACGCACCAATAATCGTTGCTGCTCCAGCGGTCTCCGCAGCAAACCCGTGGACAGGACGAAGTTTCGTTATTTTATGTCCCATGGTTTTCACAATTCGCCAGCCTCCTGCAAGTGTGCCGAGGGCAATAGCTGCATGTGCCGATAAAATTACCCATATAGGAACAGGGAGATTATTGGGATCAGCAGTGACACCAAAATATCCAATACTAAACAGTAAGGGAGTAATGATCCCCATAGTTTTCTGTGCATCGTTGGTTCCATGACTGAAACTAAATAGCGCTGCAGAAACCAATTGTAATCTTTTGAAATGGTGATCAACCTTCGACTTTGTGCTTTTTCTACATATCCATAGTACAGCGACCATAAACAGGAACCCACACACTAACCCAATCAGTGGCGAGACAATCATAAAAATGGCAGCGAGTCGTACGGGTTCATATTTTATAGCGGAAAAACCTGCGGCAGAAATCCCAGAACCCATAAGTCCACCGATAAGTGCATGTGATGACGACGTCGGTAGTCCAAGAAGCCATGTAATGATATTCCAGCTGATTGCACCAATCAGGCCACCGAGAATAATATAGGGGATAATCTCCGTTCGAACAATATCGAGTTTAATGATTTTACTAATCGTACTTGCGACGGCAACGATACCGATACCGGCAGCGACAAAATTGAAGAATGCAGCAAACATGACAGCTCTTCTTGGAGTGAGCACTTTTGTGGAAACAACGGTTGCGATGGCATTAGCCGAATCATGGAAACCATTGGTAAAATCAAAAATCAAAGCCAGAAAGATGATAATGATTACAAGTATAACTGATGCAACCATTTCTGCCCATACCTCATGCGTATTTTACCAAAATATCGCCTATCACATCAGCAACATCTTCACAGCGGTCAATTGCGGCTTCCATGTCATCATACAGCTCCTTTATTTTAATGATTTCTATGGGGTCTTTCCCATTGAAAAGTTCGGCCATTGCCTTTCTCAATAGCGTATCTCCTTCATTCTCCAGAGTGTTGACTTCTTTGCAGAAACTTCTCATCTGTGTTGCGTCCTTAAAATTCCGCAGAAGAGAGATTGCTTCATGAACATTATGAGAGGTTTTATGAAGTGTCTTGGCAAAATCAAGCATGTACTTTGGAGGTTTTTTAATTTTATAGAGGACCAATCGTTCTGATACTGCCTCTAAATTGTCAAGAATATCATCTAGTGAACTTGTCAGTTTGCAGATATCTTCTCTGTCGATTGGTGTTATAAATGTTTTGTTCAACTCTGACAGAATCTCATGAACCATCCTATCTCCTTCGTTCTCTTTTTCCTTTATTTTTTGCCTTTTTTTGTCTAGATCCTCATAGTGTTCAAGCATATCTACCAGTGCATCAACGCCTTCCAGAACGTTTTTACTCTGTTTTTCAATCATATCGAAAAAATGTTTTTCTTGCGGTATTAACCATGAAAGAACTCCCATTTGATCACATCCTGATTCTCTATTTGTGATATCCAATATGTGCTATACGGTCATCGATTAACGGAATATAAATCCATACGTAATTTATCAATAACATTCATTTAAAAATTGATTTCGTTATTTCATCCAAATCTTTCATAAAATTAGTTTTTGCTAGTTTATCAATGTCACCTATGGAATTTTCAAGATTTTGGTCAAATGGTATAGAACCTAGATACTGCAGATTCATTTCGCAGATTTCACTTCTAATAAAAGAAGATTTAGTCATCGACATATTTTCGATAACGCCGATGATTGGTATCTTTAGTTCTTTCAATATTTTTAGTAATTTGCTTACCGAACCCATAGCAACCTTTGAAGGTGTTGTAACTATGAGGAATTCACTGTTTTTTATTAGCCGGATGATATCGAGGGTTTCTTCTCCTATGCCTGGCGGCATATCAATTATTAGATAATCAAGCGACCCCCATTGAATAATAGCAAGAAGTTCTAGTATGATGTTTGAGATGTCTATGCCTCGAAAAGGAGCAGGTTTATCCTTTGTGAAGTAAACGATGGACATGAATTTGATGCCGTAAATATCTGGAGGAACGATGCCTTTTTCTTCTTTGGGAAATACATCTTTTACACCAAGAATAATATGAGCAGAAGGGCCGTATAAATCAAGATCTAAGAGTCCGACTTTGTACCCTTTTTTTGAAAGATTCAGTGCCAGAGCGGATGCAACAAGGCTTTTTCCCACGCCGCCTTTTCCGCTCGCAACAGAAATAATCCTCCCGATATTTTTTAGTCGTTTGTCTATTACGCTGATTCTTGCATCCATGGTCTTTCACCTGATTCCTTTGATTGATTTAATAGAAACGCCTCTCCCTTTTACAATTTCAAAATCAGGGCTACCGCATTTTGGGCATCGAGCGTGAACAAAAGCAACTTCTGGAATGAAATGTATTGATTCTGATTCTTCTTCAGTAAGTTTTTTCTTCATGTCGTTGAAATCCCATGCGTGTTCGCAGTTTTTACATTTCAACGTACTTTCTTCAGTTTCAATAAGGATTTTAGTGTTTTTTAATTTCTTATTTTGCGATTTTATGATCTCTTTTAGAGCGAATTCAAAAATATCTCGTTCTATCTGTTGTAGCTCGCCAATTTGAATGGTAATTTCATTAATTTTTTTAAGTTTATCTTTTTCAGCCGCATCAAGTGCGGCAGTAATTATTGATTCTGCTAGTGCCCATTCATGCATACAAACACCGGAAGTAAGAAGAGATGGTTTAAATGTTACGAATTACATAGTAAAATATTATTACTGTTGTCGAAAAAAAGAAAAACCCTGATGAAATATGCCTAGGCGGTTATTAAAATGAAATACGAAATCAAAGACGAGAAAAAGGAGTTGCTCACAGAACAAATTAAACACATCGACATCAAATCATTCAATGCCATTTCCTTGATCGAATCGTTTGATCATATGGCATTTCAGTCACGAAACCTCGCTAATGCGTGTAAGATCTACGACACCATGCTTGCAGATAAGGATTGCTCAGTGATCCTGTGTCTGGCTGGTTCTTTGGTCAGTGCCGGGTTAAAAAATGTTATTGTCGATATGATTCGTCATAACATGGTCGATGCCGTCGTTTCCACTGGTGCTATTGTTGTTGATCAGGATTTCTTTGAAGGACTGGGTTTTCATCATTACCGTGGGGAGATACGGGTTGATGATTCAAAGCTTCAGAAGATGCATGTGGACCGGATCTATGACACATACATCGATGAAGATGACCTTCGCATCTGTGATATGACCATAAAAAAGATCGCTGATGGGCTTGATCCACGGCCTTATTCATCCAGGGAATTTATCTATGAAATGGGACGATACCTTGAGAAATATGGGAAGAACCCTGACTCGTTTGTCCTTGAAGCATACAAACATGAAGTCCCGATCTTTTGTCCAGCATTTTCTGATTGCAGCGCTGGCTTTGGATTGGTGTTCCATCAACATGAACGTAAAAACAACATAGTGACGATTGATTCTGTGAAAGATTTCAGGGAACTTACTGAACTGAAAATCAAGGCGAAACAAACAGGTCTGTTCATGATTGGTGGTGGAGTTCCAAAGAACTTTGTTCAAGACACGGTTGTTGCTGCTGACATCCTTGGAGTTGATGCACCTATGCATAAATACGCGATACAACTCACCGTGGCAGATGAACGCGATGGTGCTCTTTCCGGTTCAACATTAAAAGAGGCTAACTCCTGGGGAAAAGTCGACACCGGCTATGAACAGATGGTGTATTCGGAGGCGACAATTTCATTCCCGCTAGTGGTCAGTTATGCCTATCATAAAGGATCTTGGAAGACGAGAAAAGAACAGAAGATGAACCAACTCTTCAAGTAATCAATATAGGCGCAGATAATCATTATATAGCCGAGACATTTCTTGTTTCTTCTGTGAAAAAAAGCACGCAGGATAAACTGGGACAATTAAAAGATACACTGGAGAGCATAAAGAGTTGCGCAATAGCATATTCTGGTGGCGTTGACAGCACCTTTTTGATAAAAGTCGCGTATGATGTTCTAGGGGATAACGCACTTGCGGTGACTGCAACTTCTTCAACGTACTCGCAACGTGAGCTACAGGATGCAAAACATTTTGCAAAAAAGACAGGCATTCCCCATATCGTTATCCATTCTGAAGAACTTGACATTGACGAATTCTCAGGCAACCCCCCCAATCGGTGTTACTATTGTAAGAAAGAGTTATTTCGAAAACTACAGCAGATAGCTAAAGAACACCACTTTAACAAGGTCCTTGATGGGTCGAATGCTGATGATGCGTTTGATTATCGACCTGGAACGGATGCACGAAATGAGCTAGGTGTGATAAGTCCATTAAAAGATGTTGGGTTGACTAAACAAGAAATTAGAACCCTCTCGCGCTCTATGCATCTTGATAGCTCTGAGAAATCTGCGTTTGCCTGTCTCGCCTCACGATTTCCTTACGGAGTTGAAATAACGAAAGAACGCCTCCAACAGGTTGAATCCGCAGAAGATTTTCTTTTTTCATTAGAAATCAAACAATGTCGTGTTCGCTATCACAACGAAATAGCAAGGATCGAAGTTGCAAAAGATGATTTTCAGACAATCATTTCTCGTGCTGAGGAGATTAAAAAACATTTTAAGAAACTTGGATTTATCTATATCACCCTCGATATTGAAGGCTATCGAACAGGTAGTTTAAACGAGGTGTTAAAGAAATGAAGAAGCTTTTACAACAATACAAAGCAGGAAAAGTTGATCTTGCAACTGTCCTTAAAAAACTAAAAACACTTCCGTATGAGGATTTAGGATTTGCGAAAATTGATACGCACAGAGAGATACGAAAAGGGTTTCCTGAAACGATATTCTGCCAAGGAAAAACCATCTCTCAAATAATTACGATTCTTAAAAAACTCCCAAAAGATCAGAATATCTTGCTGACAAAAGCAAACAAAACCATTTATACGTCTGTGAAGAAACTATATCGCAATGCTAAGTACAATGAAAACGCAAAAACTATTGTCATCCAACGGCATCGACCAAAACCAAAGAAAGGAACAATTTTGATTCTAACTGCAGGAACATCTGATATTCCTGTTGCAGAAGAAGCTGTTGTGACCATGGAACTGATGGGAAACAATGTTGAAAAAGTCTATGATGTGGGGGTGGCTGGTGTACATCGCTTGTTTGATATCAAAGAGAAGATATTTTCTGCAAATGTGATCATTGTCGTTGCAGGAATGGATGGGGCGTTGCCAAGTATTGTTGGTGGTCTAGCATCCAAACCAGTGATTGCGGTTCCTACCAGCGTTGGGTATGGTGCGAGTTTCCAGGGAATTGCTCCTTTGTTGACAATGTTGAATTGTTGTGCAGAAGGCGTAGTCGTGGTGAATATCGATAACGGGTTTGGTGCGGGGTATTTCGCCAACCTCCTTAACAGGTGAACAGCAATATGACTGTTGCGTATTTTGATTGTTTTTCTGGGATTGCTGGTGATATGATTCTTGGTGCACTTGTTGACCTTGGGGTTGATGAAAAATTCTTAAAAAAAGAATTGAAAAAACTTCCTCTCATTGGGTATGATATCAATATAAAAACTGCTGAGAGTAACCACATTGCTGCGACGGATGTCACCGTGAAAGTCAAAGAAGAGCAACATCATCGACATCTGTCCGATATCATCAATCTTATTGAGCAAAGCACCTTAGATTCTGAAGTACAGAAACTCAGCCAAACCATTTTTCAAAATCTAGCAAAAGCAGAAGCAAAAGTCCACCGGATCGATGTTGAAGAGGTTCATTTTCATGAGGTCGGCGCCGTTGACTCCATTATTGATATCGTCGGTTCAGTCATTGGAATTACACATCTTGGTATCAAAAAGACGTATTGCTCTCCCCTTCCATTAGGTCACGGGTTTGTCACCTGTTCCCATGGGACTCTTCCGCTACCTGCCCCTGCAGCCGTAGAATTACTGAAAGGGGTCCCTGTGTATTCTGTTGATCGAAAGCAGGAATTAGTCACACCAACTGGGGCAGCGATTATGACAACACTTGTAGATCATTTCGGTGAAATGCCGCCTATGAAAATACATAGAATTGGGTACGGGAGCGGAAAGATACAAAGTGAATATCCGAACCTCTTACGCATTTTTCTTGGAGAATTAATGCCTGAACACAAAACCGGAAAAAAGAAAGAAAAAAATAAGATGCTGTAACTTTGTTGTCTACGATGAGGATTTCACTATATTGCTGGGTGGTGCCTAACTTTTGATTTTATGCCTTCCATTCTTGAGACATAGACTACCATAGCAATCCAGATAACCACACATGCAAGAGCTATTGCAACGCCTATTGTAGCTATTTCATGAAGCATAGTTGCAGTATCTGCTGGGCTGTTCATCGCAGTCAGAAACGGTGGATAGGGCACAACTTCTTGATGTGCGATATGCTCCAACGCCAGCGCAACCACTCCACCACCAAGAAGCATGAGCAGCCAATTGATGTGGTATTTCGCCGGTATCTTTTTTCGTATTGCTCCTATTACTATTGCCAATGACATTGGCACTGTAAAGCATGCCATATTTTTTCACCTCATAGTTATTTTTTCTTTAAACTTGGAATGTACTAATGAAATCTCCCATATGACAAAGATAGGTATTAACATTGTGATTCCCAGAACAACTCCATTAGGTATGAGTCCATCGGTTTCCATTTCTACGAATGCTCCACCTTCATATCCCATGATATGGTCAACGAGGACCATGAGGGAAAGGCCCCATAACATTAATCCGAGAAAGCCGAGCTGGTATTTCTTTGGGGCAAAGATCCATACCGCGGTTACTGCAACTGCTGCAATAAATGATGTTATTAACCACATATATTTTATCTCCTTGGTAGCAACTTTTTTATTTTCGTGCCACGACAACATTTACTTGCTTAAAAGTTTTGTGGTAACAAAAAATATATATTCGTGCTACGATTATCAGTAGAACGTGCTACTATGGAAAGAATAACACGCTTTGGCGTCTCTATTGAACCCGAATTGTTAAAAAAATTTGATGGAGTTATTAAGAAAAAAGGATACCATAATCGCTCCGAGGCAATAAGAGATATAGTGAGAGAGAGCATAGTACGAGAAGACACAATCGACCCGAATTCAGAGGCATTAGGCACACTGACCATGACATATGATCATCACGAAGGAACGCTGACAAACAAATTACTGAACTTGCAGCATGACCACCACAGCGAAATCCTGACAACAACACATATTCATATCGATCACCACACCTGCTTAGAAGTCCTGGTTTTAAAAGGAAAAACAGGGCAAATTAAAAAACTATCAGATAATATCAAAGCACTCAAAGGAATAAAACATGGAGAACTGGTGCTCACCACCGGTTCACTCTAAAAAAAATTATTTCTTCGCGACAGCGGTGTTCAAATCTTTAACCAACGCTTTAATGTCAATACCATGGACAGTCGCGATGTCTTTGACTTTTTCAAAGGACGCGGCAAGACAACCGATGCAACCGACATTGTATTTCATGAATACCATTGCAGTCTCTGGATAATTATCAATAACTTCCTTTATTGTCATATCTTCTGTGATTTTATCTTTAGCCATTAATCCACCAACTTGCTAATTCGTTATGAAGCCACCCTATATAAAAATTACACTTTATGTGAGGAGGAACCGGACGGGTACTCCGGGAGGAGAAAAAATAGGATCAATCAGATTTAAAGGGCCGTCCGGTTGGTTGAGCCGAAAAATGAAACGACGTTGAAACTATGTGACATCCTCTCCGCCATAAATGGCGGAGCTTCTTTTATGACACGTTAGGTCGTCGATGAAAAACCATTCAGGGAGGTTTGTTGAAGTCGCTGATCACGGACATACTGGATTACTGCCTCTGCATCAGCATCACCGACACTCCTGTAAAATTTTCCAGGACTCCAGAAATGTCCTTTTGGGTATCTGCATTTGAAGTGTGGTTTTCTTTTAAACAATTCTCGAGATGATGCGCCTTTCAAAAGTTGAAGAGCTTTTGAAACGCTCATTGTCGGTAGAAGTCCAACGACTGTGTGGATATGATCTGGCATCACACAGAGTTCGGTTATTTCTATCTTATGTCGTTTTGCAACCGTGTGCAAAACGTCTTCACAAAGCTTTTTATTTTCCTCTTTCATAAACATGTTGTACCGATACTTGGGACACCATTCCAAGTGATACAAATTCTGGCCAATGCTATGGCTACCGCTAACTAGATCCATAATTTATGCACTTCCTGGACAGGGATTTATAGCACCCGCTGAAAGCGGGTGCGCCTGTCCAGTAAGCAAGAACAGTTGTTTGAAGAAAAAGAAGCGCGATTCATCCCCATACTAAAGCATGGGGATTTCTCGCTCACGAAGTGTTTAAATAAAAATATGGGGTCATTGAAAGTATTAAAAATTATTAGACGGTTTTGGCCTGTTCTTTCTTATACTTTTCTATAAAATGATGCAGTGTTATCTCTCCTAGCAGCGTATAGTTTTCATCAACAACAGGAACTTGTTTAATTTTATGTTGCTTCATCTTCCATATAACATCTATGATTTTCTCTTCTTGAGATGCTGTCACTGGTTTTTTTGACATGATGTCTTCTGCGTTGGATGAAAGCCCGTACTGCAATGATTGAAGACTTGGCTTATTAAAAGATTGTAGGGGCGTATACGGCGGTGAAAATAACAGAATTGTATCAGATTCTGTAATTACTCCTATTACGTGCATGTTTTCTTTATTTTCAACTACCCAAACATGATCATTTTTGTTCAAAACGGAAAAAATGTGACTGAGATCAGCATTCTTTTCAACAAACGGCATATTGCGGCTAGTAGTTTTCATGAGATCCTTTGCCTTGAAATCGTAAAGCTTTGTAATAAATTCGCTATTCTCGCTCATCTTTGATATAATCAATGAAAGATTATTTAAAATCTCTGAGTGGCATTTTCATTGATTTTAAATACACGTAATATATTCTAATTTTTGTAAATTTTACATTAAGGGATGCACAATATGCTACTTGAAATTACACTTGCAATTATTTTTGCAAAGCTTCTCAACCTTCTTTTCGAAAAGATGAGACAGCCGGGAGTTATAGGGGAAATAATCGCCGGAATTCTGCTTGGTCCCTGTATCATAGGGTCGCTCTCAGGTTCTTCGATCAATCTCTTTGGCCAATCGGTATTTCAGTTTAATTTTAATTTAGCATCCCCCGAATTTAAAGAGATTGCAATGATTGGTGTAATTTTCCTTCTTTTTACCGTTGGACTAGAGATAAATATTGGAGATTTAAAAAAGACAAGAAGGACGGGATTTTTTGTTGGTATTTTTGGTATAGCAGTTCCTTTCGCTATTGGATATTTGGTAGGAATAGTATTCGGCATGAGTTCTATACAGAGCGCGGTTATTGGCACTATATTTTTAGCGACATCAACTACAATGGCAGTACGAATCCTTGCAGACATGGATATGTTATCTTCACGTGTAGGATTTGCCCTATACACCGTGCTTGTTATCAATGATGTTCTTGCAATGATTATTTTTGCTTTAGTCTTTAGCGCTGGAAATTCTTTTACTGTTTTATTACAAGTTGCATTTTTCTTCACTTTTACTGTTATAGTAGGGCTTCTTATAATTCGATATACCAAAAAGAAAAATGTAAAAAGGAAAGCACCGATGATTGTTCTAACAACTGGATTAATGATTTGTTTTCTTTTCGCAGCTTTAGCTGAAAATATGGGGATTACTGCAATAATCGGTGCTTTTATCGCTGGCCTTTTTATTGGTAGGACGCCGCAAGCAAGTATAGTTGCTGATTATATCAAAACAATTGGCTATGCCTTTTTCATTCCCCTTTTCTTTGTATGGGTTGGAGCAAGTTTTAACTTTTTGTACCTTATGCAATCGGAACAAGTTGGCACTTTGCTATTTTTCATTATTATTTTTGTACTGTTTGGTCTTTCAGGAAATTTTATTGGAGGGTTTATTGGAGCGAAACTTTCTGGACTTACCAGAAGAGAATCTATCAGCATCGGCGTTGGAATGATGCCTGTAATGGGAGTAGCATTGATTGTTGTTACTACAGGAATAGACAAAGGCATCTTTGGAGTTTCAGACGGTCTACTGGCCAATAAGCTAAGAACAGCAACTCTTTTTCTGATTATTACAAGCTGTCTACTTGCACCTGCTTTGTTAAAAAGAAGTGCGGCATCTCCACTTCTAAAACAATTTGGGAAAACTAAAACAAAGTTATCATTTTATTCCCATATCCGCTGTCCTGCTTGTGATTATCCTCTTAGATTAACTGCTGATAAAAAAGATTGGTATTGTGATGTTTGTAAAAAACATATTAAAGCACCCGCAAAAGTTCCATCCATTATTAAACATGAAGACAGAGAAAAAACTGACAGACACATACAATATATAATTGGAGCGGCAACCATCTTGATGTGCGGTCTTGCAATTCAAAGTTTGGACAATACTCCTTTAAATGAAAAAATTTACGCAATGATAGGAATTTTTATAGGGACAACGTTAGGTTTCTTGACTATAAAATATCTGTTTTCTAGTAGAAAAACTGCTCAAAAAACCGCATCTATTTATTGGGTTAAAAAATAGGATTTGATCTGTTTAAATTTTAATTTCTGGATTGAATTCTAAGAGGAATTTATATATCAAAGAGAACCTGAACATGATATGGTTTTTTGTCTTTCACTTCTAACATATGATAGGTTGCTGCTTTTACCTCAACACCCATTTTGTGTTTAGATATGTTATATTTTTCACCGAAAATATGTGCAACTAGGTGTTTTTTCTTCTCATCAAGTTCTACTTTAAAAAAACTAAAAACGAGGTTTTGAGAGGTGTTTAAAAAAAGGAGTTCGGATAACCAGTCTACCAGCAATTGTTCCAAGTCTGGTGCTTCAAGCTCAATATTGTATTGACCTACTGATTCTATTTCAGAATTATTAGTAATAATATCAAACATTCCCTTTGCTACATTTTCAAAGGCCTCAGAAAGTGTCTTGCCAAATGCCTTTATACCCACATCGGCCGTATGCTCTACAATTTCGTATTTGTTCATAGCGATGCCTTAGATAAAACGTCTTTACAGCTGCAGTTTCTTCTTTTATCATCCAACGATTCAATAGTAGACTTTAGTATTTTTGAAATAACTGGTTCTTTTTCCTTGTATAATGTTTTTATCTCATCTGCTGTTAATTTGCTTTGCAGACCGGCGGCCATATTACAAACAACGCAGAGTGATGCATAGCATATGCCTCGCTCTCTAGCCAAAACAACCTCAGGAACTCCAGTCATGCCTACTACATCAGCAAACTTTGAAAAGAATCCAATCTCTGCAGCAGTCTCCAAACGCGGACCTTCTGTGGCAAGATATACACCTTTATCAAAAATTTTAGCGAAATCTGTTTTTTTAACGATATTTATCATGATGTTTCTCAAATATGAACAGTAAGGATCAGTCATATCTACATGAACTCTCTTATCATCAAAAAAGGTATATCTTCGTGATTTGGTAAAATCAATGAAATCATGTGGGATAACAAAATCACCAGGTTTTATGTTTTTTTTCAAGGAACCTACGGAACCTATTGCAAAAATGCAATCGACATGACATGATGCCAACGCCTGGATGTTTGCCAGATAGTTTATTTTGTGTGGGGGAATATTTGAGTTTTCTCCGTGACGATTAAGGAAAAATATCTCGTTATCATGCAAACCAGCTGTTTCAACAGTTACATCTCCATAGGGTGTCTCGATCGTTATCATTTCTCCTTTCTGAATAAGATTTTGTATTCTATGTCCACTTACAATTCCAATTTTCATCAGTATCCCCTTTTCTTAATATGTCGTAGGTTTAAAGCGATTTGTACAATAAATGTTTATTTGTTTAAAGACATACCTACTCTACTATGATGAAAGTAGCTGCACTATTCTCTGGTGGAAAAGATTCGACATTTTCAATTTACATCGCCAAACAATATGGTTGGGACGTAACACATCTTGTGACGCTACTACCTGAAAATAAAGATTCGTGGATGTTTCATACGATAAATATTCATTTAGTGGATAAACTAGCGGAAGCAATGAGCATACCCCTCATTAAAAGAATCACAAAAGGTGAAAAAGAAGAAGAACTGGCAGATTTGAAAAAAATTCTTTCAGAGCTTAATGTCGACGGTGTTATAAGCGGGGCTATTGCATCTGAATACCAGCGGACAAGGATTGAAAAAGTCTGCTATGAACTTGGGATAAAATCATTTACACCACTATGGCATAAGAATCAAGAGTTAATTCTCAGAGACGAAGTTGATGCTGGTTTCAAAATAATGATAGTCGGTGTATTTGCCCATGGATTTACCGAGTCGTGGCTTGGAAAGCCTATTGATGAATCATGCATAGATGAATTAGTAAAACTACAGAAGAAATATGGCATAAATATTGCAGGTGAGGGGGGAGAATTTGAAACACTAGTTTTAGATTGCCCATTGTTTAAAAAGAAACTTGTACTGGATGAAATGTCAAAAGAATGGAAACGAGACAGTGGCGTTTTACGAGTTAAAAAGGCGCATCTCGAATAGTTCAATAATAAATATAATCTAGATTTTTCATCTGTATTAGATAAAGAAAGAGTCTTTGATCGATATTCTTCGCATCTGGAAATTCTGTTTTCAATATTTCTAAGATTTGCTTTACCGTATTTACTCCATCAGAGTTTTTCCATACGATGGAGCCGAGTTTATCAAGATTTGCAACAAATGTATCGTCTTTGCGTAGAACTTTACAAAAGGATTTACCTAAGTTGCTAGTGAACTTCGGTACTTTCATTGTTACTAGGCCATCTTCTTTGGTTTGCCACTCGAAGTCTAATCGTCTCGGTATGAATTCTAGGAATTCATCGACCGTTGGTAATCTTGGTTGTGGTTGTTTATTCTTCTTTCTTAGCATAGATTTCTCTCAGCGGGATATACGCTAGGAGAACCGCTATGAAGATGAATATTAGCAAACTTGGTAGTACTGGAGGATACTTGAATAGCGCAAAGTGTAAGCCTCCTATATAGAGGAATGCCACCATGACTCCCATCAGCGCTTCTCCTGCTATGAGCCCTGCAGTGAGAAGAAGACCGGTTCTTATAATCTTTTCTTTTGGCTGCACATCGGTTTGTTTAATGGCAAGCTCCCATTCGCTGATCTCTTCTTCATCCGCACTTCCGTATTTCTTAGCTATTGCCTTGTTGGTAAAGTATCTAACAATACCACCTAAGAATATGGGTACACTCAAAGTAAATGGCAGATAAATACCTATGGCCACAGGAAGTACTGGTAGATTAACTAGTATAAGAACAAATGCAAGTACCATGCCTGCGATAACAAATGGCCATACCATTTGTCCACCGAGAACACCTTGTACAATTCCAGCCATGAGAAATGCCTGTGGAGCAGCTAAATTAATGGTTCCAATTCCATATGCTTTATCTAACGCTTGTACCACTAGTGCAAGAATAGGCGCAGCCGCTGCTACACCAACAATTTCTGCAATCTGCTGACTTCGAGGTGTTGCACCTATAATCTGACCGCACGTCATGGACTGCAGAACATCTCCGGAAATCGCTGCGGCACAGCAAATAACTGCAGCAATAAGAATAGCAATACCAGGGGCTCCTGCATTTCCGGAAAGCCCAAATCCAAGCAGAATTAACGCAGTAATGAGAAGCACGGAAACAGTTACACCAGAAATCGGATTGTTAGATGATCCCAAAAGTCCGGCCATATAACCTGCAATCGCACTTGCGACGAATGCAAAGAGCACTGCAAAAACAGCCATGATTGCAGAAACTGCCCATAGGCTTGATATCCACACGTAGACGAGGAAAATAGGAATAACCAATGCACCAATCAATAGGAAAACAAATTTTATATTCAGATCTGTGTCAGTTCTCTTCTTTGCTTGCACTTTGCCGCCTGTTAATCCACCAATTGCCTCTTTGATTCCGCTGGCAAGGTTGGATCTTAGTTTAAAGATTGTATATAGACCACCGACGACCATGGCACCGACACCGATGTATCGGATATAGTTTCCCCATATTTGGATGAAACCCCATATCTGTCTACCGATAGCAAAATTTCCGCCACCATACTCTTTTGCATCAGCTATCTGTTGTGCTAGCTGTTGTGCAGTAAGACTCGGATCAATACCAGGCACTGGAAGACCAGTTGCTAGCGCAATAAGAGGCGCAAGGATGACCCAGCCAAGCAATCCACCGACGAATACAAATGTAGCTATTTTTGGTCCAATAATCCAACCTACACCAAGCAAAGCTGGTGATGCTGCAGTTCCTCCATAGATAACTCCTTCTTTTTCTCCTGCACCAATATTATATTTACCGATACTTACTATGCCTTGGATTGTTCCGCTAAAGGTTTTTAGAGCTACTTGCCCAAATTTGAATAATCCTGCGACAAGAACACCGACAACAAGCCAAATGCCACTCACGCCACTCTCTGACTTCTTTCCAGTTTCTGCTTCTTCTCCGCCAACTGTTGTTGTTAGAACAGCCGCAACAGCAACGCCTTCAGGAAATGGCAGATCTGTCTTCATAATAAGGGCCCGTCTAAGTGGAACCATCCACAATACACCAAGGGCACCACCGAGGAATGCAATAAAAGTTGTTTCGAAGTAGTGGATTTCTGACCATGTATGAAGGAGAACAAGGGCAGGTATGGTAAATATGACACCGGCAGCAAGTGCTTCACCCGCTGCTGCACCCATCATGCCAATGTTTACTTCTAAAATCGTTCCTTTAAAAGGCTTCAACAAAGCAAAAGCCATCACAGCTCCAGGAATAACAGCAGAAACTGTCATTCCCGCGTAAAGCCCAAGATACGCGTTCGCAGCACCCAATATAACGGCAAGAAGTGCTCCAACCAAAAGAGCTTTTACCGTTAATTCAGGTATCTTCTTCTTATCAGGTATAAATGGTTTGAAATCTTCTCTTGACGCCATGGTTATTACCTATACTATTAATATATTCTATTATTTATAAAACTATCGGTACAAATATGTTCATTTTATAGGAAATTTAATTTAAATTTTAAGTCCTTAATAAAGGCTATATGGCTTGTTGATTATAGTAATATTGTCTTGTTATTATATATCTACCGGGTAACGCAGAATACCCGCCATACCGCCAAATGCAGAGTATAATGAATCACCTTCTTCGCTATCCTTGGAGATGAGCCTAACATTACATCCTGTTTTATCTGCAAGGTCTGAAAGTTCATCAATAATATCCTTCTTTTCCATCTCCATTGAATCTGCTGCTCCACATTTGGTACATTTGGGCGGAGTGAAATCCTTCATTGTTTCTTCATCAAGAGTTCGCTCCTCAATATAGCCACAGGACGCACATTTGAGTGTAATCCTATACTTTCTAAGATTTTCTGAAAGCAGTAGCGTATCTACAACTCCCATCCCTAGTGCTTTCCTCACCTGTTTTTCACCATAGATCGCAAGACCCGCCTTGCTCTTTGTCACTTCCCTGAGAAATCGTTTCATAACTGCTTTTTCTTGAGAAATCTTGAGATTGGTCATTGTCTCCGATGCTGCAGAGACTAGTTCCTTCAATCCGTATTCGTCAGTATAACCTGTATCAAAAATACCTACAATTTTATTTTGAAGCTCGTAGTGAAGATACTCCTCGTCAATAAAATATTGTTTTGTTGGACCTGAGCCGCCAACTAAAATGCCTTGCAGTTTTTCTTCTGCACGAAAAATTTCACTTGCCCTCTCGCCGCACTTTACAAACCAGTCATGAGCAGCAATTTCAGTCGCTCGTTCAAATCGTCGCTGAGATTGCCCACCTCGTCCATGTTTTCCCGGTACTTGTGAAGTCATATACTTGATCAAATCAGTTCTGTTACCCCTTAGCATACCAATTGTGCATTCTCTTCGATCCATAAGGAAAAGTCCGTAGATTTCTTTTTCAGTAAGCATTTGTTCCAGTGGCTCAAGGAAAAAAAGGGAATCACAACGATACAGAAATGTAGCAACAGGCATTGGTGGTTCTATTACATAGGCTACCATCTCGGTTCTGTCTGCGCCGATGCTCTTATGGCCAACAAACATGGCAAGGCCATTTTCTGGTGGTTTTTTGAATACTTTCAGTCGGCTCATTATCGATTCGATGGCAGAGACAACATTTTTCATCGTTGTCTTTGATTTAATATTCTGAGATTGCGAATACTCGTTTCTCAGATAAGACATCACATCAAAAATTTGTTTTGTTGGTGGAACGTACAGTGAAATAAGTTCAGTATGTTTACCTCTACATGACTTAAGCTCCTCAAGTTTTCGCCTAAGATCATATTTTTGTCGCGGTGACATCTCAGTCATTTGATTCTTTTCCTTTTCTAAATTTATCTTTAAAACATACTAATAAAATATAAACCTTCGTTTACTGCTACAAGACTGCTATTTCTCCATTATTTGGAGTGAAAACCTCTGCAAAATCGGATATGGGTCCAATCAGAGGTTCTCTATTTTCACTATGAAAAAGTACTACTTTTTCAGGATTACATTGTTTAGCAAATTTTATCAGTTCGCTATGGCCCGCATGAGCTGAGAAATCGAAATAATCAACCTCACATTCAACTTTTTCGACAACGCCATAGAACTCTAGTTTGCCTTTGTCCATTAAAAGTCTGCCATTGGTTCCCTCAACTTGATATCCTGTAAGAAGGACAGCACTTTTTTTATCGTCTTTCAGTTGGTTCATGTACCAAAGTACGGGACCCCCTTCCATCATGCCACTTGATGTTAGTATCACATCTGCTTTTAAGGCTAATTTTCTGCTGTGATCTGAATGAATGAGATTTACCTTGTTAATCGCTTTCTTGAGATCTTCTAGAGATCTTAGATATTGTCGATGTTTTAAAAATAACTTGGTAACTTTTTTACCCATGCCATCAAACCATACATTATAACCCGCATCTTTCAAAACAAGTAATATCTCTTGAGAACGAGAAACGGCAAAAGCTGGTATAACAGCAGTGCCACCCCTCCTTACAACTTCGTCAATTTTGTCCAGGAATTCTTTCTCCAATTCATCTCGCTTGGGGTGTTCTCGTCCTGCATACGTTCCCTCTAAAAATAGGATATCACAAGATACCGGTTTCACTCCCCTTACAAGTCTTGTGTCAATAACATTCATATCACCGGTAAATAGAATTTTTTTAGATCCTATCAGTTCAAACATTAGGGAACCGGGGATATGACCTGCAGAATGAAAACGAATTTCGCTGTCTTCCCCTACATCCCTTTTTTGTGACGGTGCTACCTCTATAAAACTATTTTCAGCTTCGTTTATGTCTTCCTTTGAGAAAGGTATTGAATATCCGTCCATTTTCGCTATTTTTATAGAGTCTTTGAATAGTAGATTACTGACTTTATTTGTAAGATCCGTAGCCATAATGCTCTGGTTTTCTCTACCACACAACCATGGTATCATACCAGAATGGTCAAGATGCGCATGTGTGAGTAGGACAAGATCAATTGGCGGAGGTGGAAGTGGATATGTAGGTGGTTTGCCGGGAGATACGCCGTATTCAAAAAGAAGTTTCATTCCGTCTGTCTCTAGTACCATTGATAGACTGCCTATGTGGTTGCTACCGCCGAGAAATTGAATTTTTACACCGTTATTATCCATTTTAAATCCGACCGTGAAAAAAGAGAAGGGGTTGATTAATGTTTGGTACACTCATTTAATGCGATAAATTAACCGAGGTTTTTAAAAAGGATAAACAACTTTATGATGCCATAAAATATCGCAACTGTGGAGATCGGCCATGTCAGAAATTATAAAAATAAAAGCACGAGAAGTACTAGATTCGAGAGGAAATCCTACTGTCGAAGTTGATGTAGTAACAGAAAAAGGTATTTTTAGAGCGATGACACCAAGCGGGGCAAGCGCAGGACAACACGAAGCATTAGAATTGAGAGATGGAGATAACTCGCGGTATTTGGGTAAAGGTACGCTCAAGGCCGTTGAAAATGTCAATAAGAAAATTGCTCCTAAATTAATAGGATTGAACTGTCGTCACCAGGAAACAATTGACAATATAATGATAAAATTAGATGGAACTGAAAATAAAGAGAGATTTGGAGCAAATGCAATACTCCCTATTTCCATGGCAGTGACAAAAGCCGGGGCCGCTGCTAAGAATATTCCTTTATACGTTTATATCGGAGAACTATTCGGTGTTATACCGCACAAATTACCTGTTCCCATGTGCAATGTCATTAACGGCGGTAAACATGCAGGTCAAGAAAATTCTATACAAGAACATATGCTGATGCCTACAGGGGCAAAATCTTTTACTGAGGGCATTCGTATGGTCTCTGAAAGCTATCATCATCTTGCAAAACTCCTCAAAAAACAATTTGGCGCTGGAGGAATATTGATTGGGGATGAGGGCGGTTTTGCACCAGCCCAAATAACAGATGTAAACGAAAGATTTGAGCTGATGTTGCAAGCAGTAAAAAATGCCGGATACGAAGGCATGATAAATATTGCACTAGACCCTGCTTCAAGTGAGTTTTTCTACGATGGAACGTACAAAATAGGTAAGAAATCCCATTCTGGAGGAGAAATGGTTGATTTTTACGTTGATCTTTGTAAAACATATCCGATTGTAAGCATTGAAGATGGTCTTGCGGAGGATGATTGGAATTCATGGGTTGAAATGACAAAAAAATTAGGAAGCAAAATCCAAATTGTTGGTGATGATCTTTTTGTGACAAATACAAATAGGATAAAGAAAGGAATTGAACTAAAAGCTGCGAATTCTGTCTTAATTAAACTTAATCAGATTGGTACGGTTACAGAAACGTTGAATGCAATAAAGATGGCACATGACGAGGGATGGACTGCAGTTGTAAGTCATAGAAGTGGTGAAACAGAGGATGCCTTTATTGCTGATTTAGTAGTAGGAACGAGTGCTGGGCAGATAAAAACAGGTGCTCCTGCCAGAAGTGACAGGAATGCCAAATATAATCAACTGATAAGAATTGAAGAAGAATTAGGCAATAAAGCAGAGTATCCTGGTAAAAATTTCAGGACGATATAATCTTATTCTCATTTTATTGAAAGCGTAAACGTTTTTAGATGATTACATATATCGAGCTTTGGGGAATTACTTATGAAAATATTAATCACGGATAAAACAGAAAATGAAGTCATTCAAAAATTGAAAGATGCAGGTCATGATGTCACATTCAATGAAATGGATGCAAATACTTTACTCAAAGAGATACCAAATTATGATGCTCTCATGGTACGAAGCCGAACCAAAGTGGTAAAAGAAGTGGTAGAAGCCGGAGCTAAAGGAAAACTAAAGGTTATCGGCCGAGCAGGCATAGGTGTCGACAATATTGACGTCCAGACTGCAGCAAAACACAAGATAAAGGTTGTTAACGCTCCAACTGGTGCAACAGCTAGCGTAGCAGAACTAGCACTTTTACACATGCTTGCATTAGCTCGCCAGTTGCCCAAAGCCGATTGCACTACTAGAAAAGGCGAATGGATGAAAAAACAACTAAAGGGAAAAGAACTATCTGGAAAAACCCTCGGTCTTGTTGGTACAGGAAATATCGGTAAATTATTAGCAAAATATGCTAAAGCGTTTGACATGCAGGTAATTGGTTATGATCCATTTATTGATGAAAAAGCAATGAAAAAAGATGGAATTAAAAAGATTGACGATCTTAGTAAACTTTTGGAGAAGGCTGATTTTATATCATTGCATATCCCACACACACCAGAGACTCATTACATTATAAACGAAAATATGTTTGCAAAGATGAAACCTTCTGCATATCTTATCAACTGTGCACGTGGTGGCGTTGTTGACGAAAAAGCCCTGTACAACGCATTGAAAAACGGAAAAATCGCGGGTGCAGCAATGGATGTTTTTGAACAAGAACCTCCATCGAAAGATAATCCCTTGTTCACACTAGACAATGTAGTTGTATCCCCACACATCGGAGCTAACACAAAAGAGGGACAGCTACGAGCAGGAGTTATAACCGCCGAACAGATGACGAAAGTTTTAGATGGAAAGGAACCTGACTACTGGGTAAACAAAAAATACTTCGCGTAAAGGAAAAGTATAACTACAGGAGATGACCTTATTTCTGCGATGAAGAATTTAGATAAAATCATAGATAGAATAGAGAAGAGTATCGACGAGAAAGACAAGGCTCGCGAACAAGCACTAAAATCTTCAAGAGATATAATAATTGGATGCAGGAAAGCCATACAATGTATGCATCAGAATCTGATAGCAGATGCAGAACAGCATATAAATAAAGCCTACAGTGAACTATCAAGTTTGTACAGCATTATTATAGGAAATCATGATGATCTTTACCACGCTGGTTTTGTGGAAAATGCCGCTCAGGAAGTTGTAGAGGCGAAATGTCTTTTGAACATAATGCAGGGTAAAGATTTACCAGATCCTGATGAAATTAAAACTACCTACAGTTCGTATTTGTTAGGATTGTGTGATGTTGTTGGAGAATTGAGAAGAAGTGCTTTAGATTTTATAAGAGAGGGAAATAACCAGAAAGCAAATGAGTATCTTGACATGATGGAGAGTATCTACGACGCCATTATACGATTTGATTATCCTTCTGCACTTGTTCCAATCCGCAAAAAGCAAGACATGATAAGAGGTTTGATGGAGAAAACTAGAGGAGAACTGGCCATTGCGAGTTGCGAACGGCGTATAGAACACAAAACTGATGAGTTCAGGGGCATGCTTGATAAAATTAATGGAGAACAAAATAAAAAAGAAAATAAGAAAAACGATGTCGATCTAGATATCGATAAAGTCTGGTAGATTAACATCAGATGATGTCTTTTTCGTGAACGAAATGTTTATAAAAACCCTTTATATACTCCATGGGGGGAAGGCCCACATTATATGACGGACATGAACATTGAGAATATAGTAGCTTCTACTCAGATAGCAGATGGGTTAGACATCAAACACTTAACTGATGCCATACCTGATTCCAAGTATGACCCCGAAAAATTCCCGGGATTGGTTTTGCATATTGAAAAACCAAAGACGGCTATCTTGCTTTTTTCTAGCGGAAATGCCATTTGTACCGGTGCTAAAAGCTTAGAAGAGGTTGACGAAGCAATACATGAAATAATCAATAAAATAAAGAATGTTGGACTTCCCGTTTCTGAGAATCCAGAAATAAAGACACAAAATATCGTTGCTTCTTCAGATTTAAAAAAGGAGTTACAACTAAGTTCGCTAGCTAAAGCGTTATTGGCGGAAAATGCAGAATATGAGCCTAAGCAATTTCCTGGTTTGGTTTATAGAATGGATAATCTGGGCGTGGTATTGCTTCTTTTTAGTTCCGGAAAACTTGTATGCACTGGAGCTAAAAAATTGGAGGATGTAACCACCGCCATTGATACGATGAAAGATAAACTTTCATCTATGAAGATATTGTAAAGGAGAAAAAAATTATGCCAGAAGTAAGGGTAGAAAATATTGTAGCGTCTACATCTTTTGCAGATAAATTGGATCTAGATGTAATAGCACAATCGTTAGAAGATGCAGAATATGAACCAGAACAGTTCCCAGGATTGGTATATCGGTTAAAAAATCCGAAGACAGCTACGCTTCTTTTCAGAAGCGGCAAAGCCAACTGTACAGGCGCAAAAAACGTTGAAGACGTACGTAAAACAGTCAACATAATAGCAGAAAAACTTAGAAAGTTGGGCGTAGACGTGTATAAGGATCTTAAGATAGTCATCCAGAATATTGTAGCCATATCTGACCTAGGAACCGAGCTTAACCTTAATGAGGTGGCAATGGGCCTGGGATTAGAAAACGTTGAATATGAACCCGAACAATTCCCTGGCTTGGTTTACAGGATAAAAGAGCCCAAGGTAGCTATGTTGCTCTTTGGCTCTGGAAAAATCGTCTGTACTGGCGCAAGAAGAATAGAAGATGTATCTATAGCAGTGGAAAAATTGTCAAAAGAACTATCTTCTCTAGACCTCTTCAAAAAATAAAGACGACTTTCTCTTTTTTATTTTTCTTTATCAAGTTTAGACTTAAAAGTTACTATAATAGGTACAGAGTAAATCTTTAGTATATGATTAACATTACGCATTTTTTACAGGGAGATAAAAATGATGAAGAAAATTTTCTTGATAGTTATAACTTTTTCAATTCTAATGCCTTCGTTTTGCCAGTATTCTGATGCAATCTCAACAGGCCAAATAGGTGAAGGGAAAATATCCCTAGAATACCATAATGTTACCGTTTATGCTCCTGCAGTTGCCCAAACAGAAACTGGATATGTTGGAGTCATTTCAACCATCACAGTCACTATACAGAATAACGGGAGCGGGCATGTGTTTGTTGATACGCTACCTTTGACGCAAATTGATATGCAGGGTTCAGCACGACTTGCAGTAAAAGTTGCCAGTGCACTTATAAAAAATGATAAGAATTGTACTGTAAATCCATCTAATTATGATTACTTCTTTGTTGTAAGAACATCATCTCCAATTATCGGCGGTCCATCTGCTGGAGCGGTCATGACTCTTGCTACAATCTCTTTGCTTGAAAACTGGACCTTGAGCAATAAAACAGTGATGACGGGCATGATAAATCCCGATGGAAGCATTGGCCCAATTGGTGGGATACCGTATAAGATAGATGCTGCACATTCTGTGGGGGCTATAAGATTTCTTATACCAAAAGGACAAGGAACGTATACGGAGGTGGTAAGAGAGATCACAACAGAAGACGGATGGCCAACGATTATATCGCATACAGTTACTACGAATATGGCCGATTATGCAATGGAAAATTATGGTATGGAAGTTGATGAAGTAAGTGATATCAACGATGCACTTAGGTATTTTACAGGATATAATTTTTCGATGCCGGAATCAGATCATAAGATTACAACAAAGGACTATGTAGATTCTATGAAACCTCTCGCAGCAACTGTTTTAGATGAGGCTGGAAATCAGTATGAGAACGCGAGTGAATTGCTAAACAAATCAAAATCAAATATTCCCAATAACTACCCTTTGCAGTACGGGAATCAGGTAACGGATTTTATTAATGATGCAGCAGATCGCCTAGAAGAATCCAGGGATTGGTATGAACAAGAGTTATATTATTCAAGTACTAGCAAATCGTTTCAATCATTGATAGATTCGCGTTTCGTATCATATGCTTGTGGATATTTTAATTCGGACGACGAACATCAATATATAACGTCTGTTCTTAATGAAGTAACATCTTTTTATAATAACGAAAGTAGAGAAGCAAAAAGTGCGGAGATAAAAGGAGTGGTATCGCTACAATGTGTGGGCGCAGCGCAACAGCGTGCATCTGAAGCAAATTCATACATATCTGGCGCAAGTGATAGTTACAATGAGAAAGATTATCTGGGCATGCTATACAAATTAGCGTTTGCAATGGAAAGAAGCAAGAGCGTCGGATGGTGGATTGGCATTGCTTCTAATTTCAATGATACTGGAGAAATTAGTAATACGACAATGGAAAATCTTGCAACTGAGTATATAGAAGATGCACAACAGGCAATTGTCTATTCAAATGTTATCATCCAAGAGATGGGAGAATCATCAGATTATCTCACTGACGCAGAGAGCTTATTGGAAACTGCAAGAAGTGACTTGGAAAAGGATTATCCTGCCGCTGCGCTATTTGAAAGTTTAGATGCGTTAGTGAAGGCCAATCTCGCTATCGAAACTGTAGATGGTGTTACGCAGGATAAAATAGATAGAGCACGCGAAAGTGCAAGCAACAGCATAAGCAGAAGCAGAAACATCGGTATAGAACCTGTATTGGCTGTTAGTTACTATGAATACGCTGAGAGCCTGGTAAATGAGTCTTCACTTGATAGTGCGATTGTATACTACAAAGACAGTGGAATCATAGCTGGTGCGATAGATTTTACAAATTTCTCAAAAGGTGCAACATCGTCACGATATGTGGGAATTCCAGAGATAAAGGTTAGTACTAGAGTGTATGATATTTTTAGATATTCAGAATATCTTATTTTTATGGCAGTAATTGGCGGCTTTGCTGGTCTGGGCTTGGGTTTAATCATCGGCAGCCTATTATCAAGAAGAGAAAAAGAGGAATATGGCCACTGGGTGCCAAGAAGTATCGAAGATTATCACAAAAAAAACAAATAAACCAGTACAAGCATACTTTTTACAATGCAAATCTTTGGAGAACTGGCAGACGATAAGATAATCGTTAAAAAAACGCGAGACGTGGGAAGACTCTACAATAAGAATAGTTTCGGTAAAACTATCACTGGAAATAAGTTGCAGTTAAATCTTCTCGAAGGTATTTTTTTACTTGGAGAAGAAAAAATCAAAATATTCAAAAATAATAAAGAAGCGGATTTTCAAAGCCTTGTTAAACTAGCTGCAGAGCGTATACCACGATTTGAAATAAAATACCTTATTTTTAGAGATCTCAGAAAAAGAGGCCATGCGGTAAAAATTAGCGAAGAAAGTAAGGAATTTGATTTTTGCATTTTTAAACAAAAAGATGAAGGGAAGAATAAATCCTTTTTTATATCAATATACTCTGAGAGAGATATCGTAAATATTGACGAAATTAAACACTTAATTGAAATGGCAGCTAAAACAAACTACGATCTATGGTTTGCCATTGTTGATGAAGAGGGAGATCTAACATATTACGATGTTGCTTTTATTGATGTTAGAGGAAAAACAGGTGAACATGCATTTTCAAAAGCTACCGGCATTTTACTTGAAAACAGAGTGATCGTTTTTGATAAAAAACTTGGTGATTCTTTACTGGAGAAAGAATTCTTCGGAAAACCTTTTGGAGCTGGCTTACAGTTATCCCTTGCAGAGGCATTGTATCTAATGGAAAAAGATGCAATCGACGTACAAGATATTGATGGAAAGAAACTTTCTTTAAACAAATTCAAAACTTTTATACAGCAATCTCAACCTGATATCAAATCAAGGATGATTGTTTTTAGAGATTTGAAAAAACGTGGTTTAATTGTAAAAACCGGTTTCAAGTTTGGTGCTCACTTCAGAGCGTATACAAAAAACCCAAATGAAACGCATGCTGAATATCTGATTCATGCAGTAAATAAAGGCTTTAGAAGCATATGGGCTGAGATTAGCAGGGCAGTAAGACTTGCGCATTCTGTTAATAAGGAAATATTATTTGCACGAGTTGACGATGATAAAGTAAATTATATTAAATTTGGGCGTTTGCGGCCGTAATTTATTTATAACCATGACATAATCCGTATGACTTATATGGGAGGAAAATTTGCTTCAAATACGATGGCATGGTCATTCATGCTTTGAGATAACAGATGAAATAACGATCATGACCGATCCACATGACGGAAGATCTATAGGTATACCTGCACCTAGTTCTAAAGGCGACATTATTTTGGTATCGCATAACCATTACGATCATAGCAGTGGCATAAAATTAGTGGAAAAAGATGATTCAAAGGTTATAACTGATGAACGGAAAAGAGTTATCTCAAATGTTCAAATACAAGGCATAGAAGCATTTCATGACGAGGTGCATGGCGCAAAGAGAGGAAAGAATGTTATCTATAAATTTACAATAGATGACATAACGTTCTGTCATCTCGGTGATCTTGGGCATGAACTGGATGATGAAACTGTTCAAAAAATAGGTGATGTTGACATATTATTTATTCCGGTAGGTGGTACATTCACCTTAGATGCGATGCAGGCATGTAATGTAATCAAAAAGGTAAAACCAAAAATAGCTGTTCCAATGCACTACAGAATCGGTGGCTTATCAATTCCCATCGCTGGACTTGATTCTTTTTTAGAAAAAAACAAGTATAAAGTTCTTCGTGTTGGAAATGAGATAGACATTGAAAAAGAGGATCTACCAAAGGAACCTGAAGTTTGGACGTTTACACTGTGATCTACAAAAAGATTATTTCAACTTTTCAGGCGAGATGTAATCCCCGTGTAACTTTCTTGTTTTTTCAAGTCTGTCTCGCTGTTCCTCTAAAATTATAAAAACTATTTTTGGTGTATCTTGAACCCGCACCTTGTAAATCTCAGTAAGTCTATTTATTTTTGCAATATTTTCAGGAATTCTTACGGTAAACTGTTTTGTATAATCGGCTTCAGTATAGTCTTTGTGAAGGGTTGCCTTAAACAGTTTTTTAAGGTCATGATATTCGGGAATTAGACCGGTTGGAGTGTTTATAGCGCTAACCTCGTTATGAACCCTGAGATCCATCCATTTTAACCAGACGTGTTTATCGTTTTTATGATTCGTGAATTTTCCATTTGCGTCTCTTAAAAAATAATTCACAGAGAAGATTTTTGGAGGGGCGCTAACGGCTTTACCAAAATTCAAGTTATCTTCGATATATCGACCTATTGGTATCGATAAGAAATCTAGATTTGACATCGGGTTAAAGACGCGAACGCCTTCTTTTCCCAGTGTGGCGGCAGTCGTTTCTGATTCTAGACAAGCACCTTTTGTGATAATACCGTGCGTCCAATCAAATGCCTCTTCAACAGGAACTGAAGTATCAGAATCTCGCCCACCATAAATGAAACCACTAACTACTACGCCAGTTGGATTATCAAGATTAGGATCGACATTTTCGAGGATACTCAGATCAAACGTGAATCGTGCATTCTTATGAGATGGTGGGATCTCTTTTCCTTCTGTGTTTTTCTTCCCTTGGACCCAATTTCCTGAGAAGTTCACTCCTTTATCTGGAGCCGCTCCGTCTTTTCCATTCCAATATTCCTTTTTGTCATCTGTAATCAAAATATTTGAAAATATTATTTCGTTATTACTGTGAAGTGCCTTCCATTGAAGTGTATCGTCTTTTGAATTAATGCCATCAATAATGCCGAAAAGCCCTTTTTCAACGTTCACTGCACGAATCTGCCCATCAATATTTCTTATATAGGCAATATCATCACCAACTATGGTCTCGCCTTCAATCATGGCAGTAGATGTTTTACCACACATGGATGGGAAAGCTCCTGTAAAATAGCCTATTCTTCCGCCCGTACCGCGTATACCCATAACCAACATGTGCTCTGTGAGCCAGCCTTCTTTTGATGCTCGATTTATAGCAAGACGCATAGCCAATTTTTTCAGCCCAATTGTATTGCCGCCGTATTGAGTGTTCGTACTGTAAATAACCTCATCTTGAAGATCGATGTATACTCTACGTTTTTCGATATTTTTACTAACTAGTAACTTCAATCCTGTCTCAGTTAGTTCTCCTTGAGAATGCACAAATTTGAAAAAGCGTGCGTTTTCTCCAAGTCGGACGAATTCTCTATAACCTTGTCTGTAAAGCAAATTCTCGCTATGAGCAACATAACTAGAATCAGTGAGTTGAACACATGGAATGGAAAACTCTGAGTTTTGCGGTCCGAGACAGAAAAAATTGACATAAAGTTCATGTCCGACCATAATATCTTTTAAAATATCGTGGATTTCTTTGAGTCCTGTGTCTCTGTCGATTGAATTGATCTCTGATCCTAGATTAACACCATGGGGAAGAAGAAATTTAGTTTGTTTTTTATCTCTAGCTTGGTCATTATAACCATCGAAATGAATTGTATGATTTTCTATGGCAAGCTCTGCTTCTTCTTTATTTTGAATAGCTGCATCTCTGATATATTGGATGTCTCTAGGAGAATCTGTACAGACAAATACTTTAGCAGGATTGCAGAGAGCTATGCGCTCTGCAATAAACTGATTTAGCTTTGGATTGTTTATTGTAACAAGTTTTTGATAATCGTCTGGCCCCAATCTAGTTTTAAGGGCATTTATCAGCTCTTGACTCATTTTTTAAACCTCTGAAATTTTATCTTCTTGATAAAATCAACTAACGATTTTTATCCGTTGGTTCCGAGCCCATAAATCGTGTCCATATCTTTATAGTTTTGGAGATAATATAAAAACTAATCCGTTGTATTAAAAATTATTTTTTTTAAACACTTCAGGATTTATGCAATTTGGTGGAATTTTACCACTTAGTCCTGCAATCATGTTTTCAGCTGCCATTATTGCCATTTTAGTTCTTGTTTCGGTAGTCGCAGAAGCAGAATGCGGTTGAAGAACAACATTATCCAATTTCAAAAGTTCTTTTGGGATTGATGGTTCATGTTCATAGACATCTAATCCTGCACCAAAAATCCATTTTTCTTTCAATGCTTTTGCCAGTGCTTTTTCATCAATAATAGGTCCACGGGAGGTGTTAATAAGAACAGCATTTTTCTTCATCAGTTGTAGTTCTTTTTCACCAATTAGATGATGTGTTGATGGAATTAGTGGAACATGAACAGATATGTAATCTGATTTCTTGAGTACGTCATCAAATGATGCTTTTTTTGCTCCAAGTTCTCGTTCCAATATAATATTTTGTATCTCATCAACATATGAAACTTTCATGTTGAATCCTTTGCTTTTTAGAGCAAAAGCAGTTCCTATTCGACCTGCACCGATTATGCCTAATGTTTTATTTGAAACATCTTGTCCAAGCATCAACATTGGTGCCCATCCTTTGAATTTTCCAGCCCTTGTGAACTTATCTGCTTCGGCTATCCTTCTTGCAACTGAAAACATTAGAGCCCATGCCATTTCAGCTGTTGCATCAGTTAAAACACCAGGTGTGTTACTAACAGGAATCCCTCTTTTCGTTGCAGCTTTTACATCTATATTATCATAACCAACAGCATAACTTGCAATCATCTTCAGTTTTGGTTCTGAATTTATTACTTCTTCATCAATTGGATCAGATAGTAAACACAAAAGACCGTCTTTTCCTTTTAATCCTTTAATTATCTCTTTTTTTGTTGGAATTCTATCGTGTGGAAAAACTTCCATTTCATACTCTTTTCTTAAAAGTTCAAGTCCAGGTTCCGGGATTTTCCTTGTAACAAATATTTTCATATTATAACCTAACCAAGTATAATCTTATTTTTATTGCTAATTATTGCCAGCTTATTTAAAACTTAATAAGCACAAATATTAGTTAGATAAATATTTGTATATTTAAAAAATAGAATAAGCAACACTTTTCCCTAAGAATCCTGGAAAAGCGCGCATATGATTTTTTTTATTTTTTATTGTTTTTCTCATTTTCAGCAATTTGCTCTAATACCTGATCTATTTTATCTTGTATTGAATAAAATTTTATGTTTTTAGAACTATCTAGTTTTCCTTCAGAAATAAGTGACCATACTGCATAGGTAGGATAAACCTGGGGTCTTCCGTATATTCGTATATTTCCACTTTCGTTTGGATCTTTCCCAATATATTCAAATACTTTTATGTCAAATCCAACGTTATCAAGATAGACAAGATCAGATATTTTGTTATATTGTTCTGTTAAATTATCATTGTAAGCCCAGTCTTTTGATACAAAACTTGTATTTTTTATAACTACTTCAGAATCTTCAAAGGTTTCATCTATTGCTTCTTCATAAACTAGAGCATCTGTCTGGAAAGTTGGAAGATAGATATGTTCCCAGTCGTTCTGATCGTAGGGCGCACCATTTGAGCCATCTGAGTAATCAACTAATTTTCTAGCCTTTGCATCTAACCCTCCCCAGATATATTTATAATTCATAACACTATAATATTCATCTAGGTACTTATTATATTCTTCTTTAGGCATACTTGGATATCTAATAGGGCTACTAGTTATATCAACGCCAGTAAAAGAATCAGGCTTAAGTCCTAAAGAATGTCCTAACTCATGAAGAACGCCTTTTGCTTCTACTACAATAATTTGTCTTTTGGTAAAAGCAAATTTTGTTTTTAAATAACCTTTTAAATTAGTACCAATTCCAATTGTATCGTAGTAATTATTCTTTGCACATATACACCATCCTGCTTTATTGACGATTATTACATATCTAAAAATTCCTTTTCTTTCGTCAGCAAAATTATGCTCATAAAAAGCCAAAATCTGACCGCCATTTACATCATCAAATGATTCAATGAAAGGTAGCGTTTCTCCCCCGCCATTCTTAGGTCCATCAGGCCATCCATCATCAATATAGACATTTATCCCATGTTGAGCAAATCTTTCTATTATCATTTGTTGTGCTTCTTTAAAGAAAATATGCTGGGCTTCAAACCATTTGCTCTTTTGCATACCATCTGTTTCAATGTACATATCTGGCTGGAATGGATCTGCTAGCCATTTAGCCATTTTGTATTCCTCAATGTTTGATAAACCATCAACATCTGGATCAAGATTATTATGATCATCCCAAGTTAACGGGTCATATCCCCATCTCCATTCCCAATATGTTGGTATACCATCATTATCAGGATCGAGTTTACTATCATCGACCAATGGGCTAGTACCTAAAACATTAACCTCAGTCCAATATGGAATCCCGTCATGATCATAGTCTGCTTGGTATATATTGAACCAAACATCATAAATTTCTCCTCTATAGTGACCATGTCCGTCATCATCTTTAAATTTGTCACTACCAGCCCATCTACCTGTTTGATAATTATAAACTAAATTAATTTTTTCTTTTTCAACCTCGTTTGTTTTACGTCCAAATAAACCTGTTTTTACTTGTTCAACAATAATAATAGTTACTTCTGATTCTATCTGCCCATCATTTATTTTAAAATTGCATCTGCTTTCAAGCCCCATTGTGTCCCACATATTAAATAATCCACCGGAGCCAAGCCCAACATTTCCAAGACTGCTATCTTCTTTTCCGTCAGCAATAACTTTCCAATAAAAACTTGGAGCATTTTTCCATTCAGTACTAATTACGGTCATTTTATCTAAAAGACCACGATTACGAATTCTTAAAATTTCTACATGTAAACCTTGACTGATATCAGGGCTGACTCGATTATCTATTATAGTTTCAACAGGTTCTTCAGATTTAATTTCTTCTTTATTATAAAATTCAAAATAGACAAAAACACTTGATGCAACTAAAATAACTACCACTAAAAGAGCGACCCACGCCAATGTTTTCTGTTTTGATTTTTCATTCATTTTTTTCATAGTATTTATTCACCAAATTAAATTATATTTATTTTAACTATTATATAATACTAATAGTATCATAGGTTTATATATTTTTTTATATAGTATATAAAGCCCTAACAAAATTATTGAAAATTAAAAAATCTATACTTTAACCAAAGATTTAACAGAGTAAATCAACATCTCATTAATCGATGTGCTAATATCATGCTTTTTACCGATAATAACTAATTTTCCATTTATAGATTTGATTTCTGTCTTTTTACCTTTCTTAAAGCTTTGCAGCATTGAAGAATAATTTTCAGATGTTCCTCTAATAACTTCTTTAGTTTTATTAATCATATTTTGATATGAAAGATTTAATCCACTTGCATTTGCAATATTTGTAGATTCCCTGCACACATTTTCCACTAACTTTTCAAGAACTGGATTTTCTAAAAGATAACCATTTTTACATTGGAAAAACGTTGTAAGCGGATTTATACTAGAGTTAATTATTGCTTTAATCCATATTTCCCTAATAATATTTGTACTAATTTTTGTTTCAATACCTGATTTATTAAATAAATCTGTAATATTAGTTATACGCTCAGTTTTCTTACCATCTAATTCTCCTAGAATTGTTTCCCCGGATCCCGTGTGTTTAATGAGACCGGATTTAGAAAAAAAAGCACCATGCGTAGTAACGCCTGCAATTATTTTTTCTCGACTAACTATCTTACTTATTTTATTAACATGATCTAGGCCGTTTTGAAGTGATAAAACAACAGTATTGACACCAATTATTGATTTTGCCTCTTTTATTGCATTTTCAGTATCGTAGGATTTGACAGTTAAAATCAAGAGATCGGGTGAAAAACCTATTTTGCTGATCGAATCCTCAGCAGACATCCTAACATTTAACTGAGTTTTACCTGTAATTTTCAAACCATTTTTCTTAATAGCTTGAACATGCGTTTTTCTACCTATAAGTGAAACATTATTTTTTTTGGATAGCAAACCACCGAATAAGGATCCTATGGCCCCAGCACCAAGTATTACTATATTCATTGTTTTAGTCCTATCTCCTTACATTTTTTGTTTATAGTTTTTTTATCCATTGATATCAAAGGATGCAGAATAGGAATTTCAGCATACTGTTTTAATAATTTTATTTCAGATAAACAATCAGATTGTTTTTCATAAAGAGTATGCCCAGTTACTATCGCGTCACAATTTTTTTCGAGAGCGGTTTTGTTTAACTTCTTGTATAAATTTTTCCTTTGACCTGTAATATGTGTTATATCGGAATGGGCATTCCAATTTTCGATAAAAGATTGCAACATGTCTTCTTTGATTTTAGCAGTGATTGCAAAGTCTATTTTGCAACCTCGCCGCATGAGATACCACGCAGCTAGTATAGATTTAGGACTGTCAACAACGGATAAAGCTTTTCCTTGAGTACCCAGCGGCAAGCCGCCGGTTCCACGGATTTTTTCCTTAAAAATAAAAGCATCGTCATCTCTTATTTCGATAAATAGTTCAAAATCAGGTTTTGTCAAATTGACAAATGCGCTTGTTGCTTTAACAACATCACTACCGATTTTTACAGCTACATCTTGACTAGTGAACTTATGTTTTCCTGTTCTTGTAACTCGCATGGCAAAACTTTTTCCTTTTGTTAACACTTCCTTTGAACTATTTACGGCAAACTTGGACATTACATCCATGGTGCTTTGTGTTTGCACTGCTGGACTTATTGAAGTTATCCCAAAAACCCTTTGCAAAATAGGTATGCTCTTGTTTATTTGATTAGTATATACGTAGATTCTGCCCCATCCCTTCTTTATTGTATGAGGTATTTGTTTTGTTCCCAACGCGTTTTTTATGTTGTTTATTAACGACTGCTCAAAATTTTTGCGCGTTACTCTGCCTTTTAAACCTATTTCACCGTATCTAATGATTATTGTTTCGTATTTCACAGCGACCAATATTGCATCTAATTACATTAATATTTGGTAAAAAGAAAAATTCTAAAAATGTGATTTAGAAAGAGATCTAGTTTGATTCTGTTGGTTCTATAGTAACTATAGAAACTACGGTTACTGTAAATATTATCTTCTTGCCTGCAAGCGGATGGTTAAAATCTATTGTAAAGGTATCTTCTTTAGCTTCTATTACAATGCCGTACACTGTCTTTCCGGAAGTTGCGTTAATGCTTACTCTTGAGCCGACAACCAGGTTGACGTCAGGACGAAAAGCTTCCTTGGGCACCTCTACTACTAGATCAGCTATATGCTGGCCAAATGCCTCATCTGGTTCCAGGGTCACTGTTTTTGTTTCTCCTTCTTTCATGTCCTTTAATTCTCTCTCTAAAGTTGGAGAGAACTTACCCTCACCGACAACCAATTCTAAAGGGTTTTCTTTTTCATTCTTAAAACAGAGCGTACCATTTTCCAATTTAGCTTCAAATAATAAACCTACCTTGTCTCCTTCTTTTACAGCATTCATGATTTTTCCTTCCCTCTGTCCTTCCCACCAATGAAAAAAAGAAACACACCAACTTGAGGAGTGAATCCCATTCCATCTGGAGATTTGATTAACCCATCCTTTAATTCTATATAAATATTTGTACCTTCGTTTCTCCTTATATAGAATTATGCAGGGGAGGAGATTCGAACTCCCGAACCTCTGCAGGAACAGATCTTGAGTCTGTCGCCGTAGACCAGGCTTGGCTACCCCTGCACGAGCTACGTAAAAACAATTCATCCATAATAAAGATTTAGGTTTGTAAGTTTGTAGAATGAATTACTAATGTTATAAGGAGATTTAGCATACCTCAAAAGTTAATATTATTATAGAAAGAAATTTAAACTTTTATCTATATATTAAATATAAAAGGGATTAGAAATTGCAAAATAGCTTGTTTAAGAAAGGATTGGCTCTTGGAATAATATTATTGGTTACTGTTGTTGTTCCATCAAATTGTAATGCATCGGGTAGTCCAGGCAGCGACACATTATATGTTGGCGGGGTTGAGCCTGGGAACTACAGCGGTATTCAGAATGCTATTGATGACGCACCTGATGGTGCTACTGTTTTTGTTTACAACGGTACATATTACGAAAACATCATAGTAAATAAATCAATAACTTTGGTAGGAGAAAATAGAGATAATGCTATTATCAACGGTAGACAAAAAGGAGATACAATACATATAACGTCTGAAAATGTTATATTGAGCGGATTTACCATTACAAACGGAAGTAAAGAAAACTGGTTCAACGCAGGTATACGTCTAACTGCCTCGAATGTTACTATACATGGAAACAACATATGCAATAATATGCTGGGCATCTTCGGTAAACGAGTGAATAACATAACAATATACGACAATCGTTTCATCAATGATAGTGTAACCTTTTCACTTTATGACAATGAGACAAAACCCGTACCTTTTTGTGAAAAATATTTCATACATAATCTTTATAACAATACTGTAAATGGTAAAAAATTGTATTATTTTAAGTATCAAAATAATATTGTAGTTCCCGGGGATGCAGGCCAGATAATAGCTGTAAGTTGTAAAAATATGATTATACGCCGGATAAACTTAACCAATGCAGACTACGGATGCATTCTTGTTAACTGTGTGGGATGTTTGCTAGAATATTCGAATATTTCTTCAGGAGATGGAATGCTATGGCTTATTCATTCAAGGAATAATAAGATCCAGCACAACCAGATTTCACATAATTTTGAAGGAATTTGTATTGACATTGGATCAACACGAAATATAATTCAATACAATACAATTGCAAATAACCAACTTCTTGGTATAATATTGGAAGATGGCAGTAATTATAACACGATCTACAAAAATAATTTTATAAGAAATGACCTCAAATATAACTGGCAGGCTTGCTTCTCATTCTGTCATTTTAACAAGTGGAGAAGAAATTATTGGGATGGAGCCAAAATACTTCCTAAAGCTATTTTTGGAAGTACAATGATAGGTCATATATCAATTCCTTTGGTTAACTTTGACTTGCATCCAGCAATAAAGCCATACAAAATATAATTTGAAGTTTAACTCTTTACACTATTAGTGATATAACAACATTTTTCTCTAGGAGACTTAACCTGTCCAGCAACTTTTTATCATACTCGAATTCAAAATCATAAATAATATCTCTCAAAATTAGTGGTTCAGCAGGAGCTAAACCAAAATCAACTTTTTTGTCAGGATTTGCCAGTGCATCTATAATTTGTTCTTTTTCAAGTTTACCACCAATTGCTTTTTCAATGGCAAAAACAACCCTTCTAATCTGATGCCAAAGGAAAGTTTGCGCATAGAAATCGATGAAGAAAAAATCATCCTGTTCAGTAACAAGAATGTTATCAATGATTCTAATGGGGTTTTTATCTGCTTCCACCCGTGCAAAATTACTGAAATTATGTTCTCCTGTAAACAATGCTGTAACAGAAAGTAGTTTCTCGAGCGCAAAATTGTGATTTTTAAGATAATATCGATATATCCTCCATTTTGCATATCTTGGGTAAAAGTTTGGTTCAACAATTTTAATCCCGTACACAAGGATGTCGGCTATCTCACTTATAAGTGTTTGAAAAATATGTTCTTTGGATGAATCCGTATTAAATGCAACAACATTGCCTAGTGCTGAGACACCTTTATCGGTCCTGCTCGCAGATCGAAAACAAGAATTCGTAGCATCTTCAATAAAACCTTGCTGTGTGAGATTTTTTATTAGTTCTCCTTCGACAGTTTTCATATAGGGTTGCCTTGCGTATCCTTGAAATTTTCTTCCATCGTAGGCAAATTTAATTGCTATGCGCATCTAAGATAGATATGTAGATATCAAATAAAAACAGTTAGGATGGCTAGCTAAGATAACTCTTTAAAAACATATTACATACCATTGCGAGACTAAAATGTCTCGGAAAAAATTTATTGAGGATAAATTAAAAACTATCGGCGCTGAAGTAGGCGATATCATACAGATTATAAAAAATAAAGATGTGAACGAAGGCGTTCTGATGCCACATCATGAATTCAGCGACGAAGATATCATCACTATCAAACTCAAAAATGGGTACAATATGGGAATTGCAATAGACCAGAATACAGAGATCAAATTGATAAAAAAACATAAAGAAACCATAAAAGAAGCAAAAACAATTCCTCATGACCTAAAAAAACCTACCGTTTCTATCATCGGAACGGGAGGAACCATAGCATGCTATGTAGATTACAGAACGGGTGCAGTCCATCCTGCTACAAATGCCCAAGAACTTGCGTTTTCTGTTCCAGAGATTTTTGACATATGTAACGTAAAAGCTCATGTGGCCTTCCAGATGTTTAGCGAAAATTTGGAAGTCGGCCATTGGAAGACTCTAGCAAAAGAAGTTGCAAAGGAACTTAATGGTGGTTCACACGGCGTAGTTATACCTCACGGGACCGATACACTCGGATATACTGCTGCTGCCTTGTCATTTATGTTGAAAAATCTCTCAGGACCTGTGGTTTTGGTCGGTGCTCAAAGATCCAGTGACCGTCCTTCTTCTGATGCTGCACAAAATTTGATTGCAGCTGTAACAGTCGCGACTAAATCTGACATTGGAGAAGTTGTTGTTGTAATGCACGGAGAAACATCTGATACTTATACTACCATACACAGGGGAACTAAAGTACGTAAGTTTCACACCTCTCGACGTGACGCTTTCAAAACAGTCAATGAAATGCCTTTGGGAAAAATTGAGAACGGAGAAATAAAGATCGACGGAAAGTACAGAAAGAAATCTTCAGGAAAAGTTATCGTTGATGATGAAATGGAAGAAGATGTTGGGATTGTATATTCTTATCCTGGATTGAAACCAGAAGATATACCGGACAAAAAAGGTATTGTTTTTGTTGGAACTGGATTAGGACATGCACCTGAGAAAGTCTTTCCAAGAATAAAGCAACTAATTAAGGATGGAACAACAATTGTAATGACATCACAATGTATCTTCGGACGAATAAACATGCGTGTTTATTCTGCTGGAAGAGATTTAATTAAAGCAGGGGTTATTTCTGGCGAGGACATGCTTCCCGAAACAGCCTTTGTAAAACTAATGTGGGCACTAGCGCATGGAAAAAACAGAGACGAGATTGAAAAACTAATGACAACAAATATTGCTGGAGAAATATCTGAAAGAACAAGAAGTGATGCGTTTCTATAAAAGTTAAGAATGTTATTTAATTTTTTCAGGAAATAGAAATATTTGGTCTTCGACGTTTATTACTTTTATTTTTTCCGTGGTATATGATATAGGTTTAGGTTTTTGTATATCTATTGTTTTGTACGTATCCGGATCCATTAGTTGTATTTCACTTTCTGATTGGCTGACAAAAATCATTTCTTTGATGAGTTCTTTTCCTCCAAGAGAGTCTGTATTTTGAAGAACTTTACTATCTACGACAAGTTCATCCCAATTTGAAAGATTGATTAGACGGATTTTATTTCCACGAACGGATAAGATGATGAAAAGATCGTTTTCAAATGATATGACATCGCCTTTTTGAAGAGATGGTAATCGTACAAGATAGGTCATTCGATATATCTGCTTGCTATCTTCCATGCCTACATTTTTTGATGATTGTTTGATTTCTCCGCCATATTGTTCCTGAATCTGTTTTGCGATACTGCAGGCAGCTCCTCTATCGCTTAGGAAAAAATCAAGTCCCCCGTGTTCCTCTCCCACATCAGTTATGAAGAGGCCCCGGTTGCCTTTAACCCGTAAACCTTCCACAAGACTTTCAACATTTGATCTGATGTCGTCAAGTTCGTCTTTTGTTAGTTTTTTCTTGCCAGGTCGAATCTGAATGGTGGCTTCGTAGTAACCTCCAAATTGTTTGGAACAGACGTCGCAGACATTGTTTCTTACACGAACTATGATATTGTGCTCCTCGACGATTTCAATATCATCTAAAAAACCAGAGATAATGACTTTGCATTCCAGGTTTTCTTTTTTCCCTTTACATTCTGTTGTAATATCTACTTTTTCCAATTCTTTGCTTATTTGAAAGTTCTTCCTAATCATTAATCTAAGAAAATCATCAAACAGGTCGGTTGTCCATGTGTTTTTATATTTATAGGAGCCGCAATTAGTACATGTGGGAACATCTATGATCTTTGGTCCTTTGGTGAAACTATGTGTTTTAAGGTAACAGCTAATGCATACTCCTTCCCTGAATATGGGGCCGTCTTTACCGCATTCTACGCAGAACATAATTTCAGCTTTTTTGTGCCAGATAGATGTTGTATATTATAAGGATAACGGAGTGGTTGTTATCGATAAGAAATGCATTAATATTTCTTTATAGGCTTATCACCAACCTTCTCCATAAATTCGATTTTTTCAAAATCAAGATCGAACAAGTTCTCGATGTTTAAGGGCGTATAATTTATTAATTCAACTCCTACATTTATCATTTTAGTTTTTCCGTTTATTAAAGGAAAATCCATGGGATAGTTGTTGTGATGATGACCACAAATTACCCATTCATTCCAATCTTTTGGAATGTCTTTTGGATCATGAACCAAAAAAAATCTTTTATCACGATATTTGATAATCAATTTGTCATAAAAAGTAATCATTCTTGATTTTGTTTCATGATTACCATTGAGAAAATATATTGCCCCATTTAATCTTTTTAACCAATAATCTGTTTCTCGGCTACCTCTTCCAAATCTCATATCTCCCAAAAAGAAAACAATATCTCTTCTATTAACTGTCTTGTTCCAATTATTAATTATAACGTGATTCATTTCAGACGTAGATTTGAAAGGTCTATTGCAATATTTTATTATGTTTGTATGGTCAAAATGTGTATCGCTAATTAAAAAAATGTTTCTTTTTCCAAACAGATTTTTCAATTTACTAAAAAATCTTTTTCCTATAGAATCCAAATCAATTTCTGCCACTGGTCCTGAAATACCGAGATATTTTTTAAGCATGTCAAAAGTTTTTGATAAAATCTCTCTGCTTATTGCTTCTCTCCTATTGAGCAACTTTTTTAGCAGAAAATCATATTCGCATAAAATCTTCTGATTTTTAATCAGTGTAGCTCTTAATAAAACGTGTCTAAACTTTGGTTTTGGTTTTTTGTTGATGTATTTTTTCACTTTTTCAAACTTTCGAGGGGGCAATTTCATGGCAATTGTAGCATGAAAACTGAATTTTCTTTCAATGTCATATGGCTTGAGACTACAATAAACTCGAAGAGTTTGTGACAAGCCCCATCTAAAATCATCCAACTTTGCATCCGGCTCAATATCAATGTATACAACTCTGTTATCTTCAAAAGTATCGAAACCAATCACTTGAAATTGCATTATGCTTTGTTTCTCACAGATATTTTTGAAGTCATCTAGTAATCTTCTTTCATCTCTTGTGAAGAAAGGACCAACAAGAGAGATATGGGGTACAGGTCTGTATCTGGGTCTGATATGAAATCTTCTATTAACTTCCCATATCAAACTTTTCATTTCTGCTTTTGCTTTACCAAAGAATCTAAATTCAATTAAATAGTGAGCCATGCTTTGTGTTTTTTCTCCATTAACTATAATTTCATATTATCTCTTTCTTATATAAAATCAACCTTTGAAATTAACTTATTTTTATTTCTAATTGAAAATATGGGTAACGATTGTTCAATATCATCTGATTTTAGTTATAAAAATCAGTCATTAGGAGAGATTAAAATATAACTAGTTTCGTTGCGCCAAATAAATCCCAAAAATTATAAGAATAGCACCGAAGAGAAAAGGAATCGTTGGTTGTTCGCCAAAGAAAAATGAAATAAGAATTGCAAACAATGGAATGAAATTTAGAAAAACAGCAACTTTACTTGCTTCTGTTTTTTTAAGTGCATAGTACCACCCCATGTATCCAAACACAGAACAAAGTAATGCCAGATAAAAAACAGCTATCCACCCATTAATTGACATTGTTTGAACTATAGTAATGCTATGCGTTAGAGCAAGCGGTGCAAAGAAAATGGTTCCTAACACAAAAGCATAGGTGGTGACTGTAAATTCATCATATTTTTCTATTAGTTTTTTTCCAGTAATTGTATAGATTGCCCAGCAGAATGCAGATAAAATAATAAAGATGCATCCGAAGAAGAATAAGGTTGTAAATGTGATTGTTTCATTCATCATTTGAGCATATACTACACAAATTACTCCTAGGAAAGAACAGATGATGCCTATTCCTTTCACTATTGATATTTTTTCTTTTAAAAACATAAGGGAGAGAATGACGATGAAGATGACGTTGGTGTTAATTAGTACTGCAGAGGTTGATGCTGTTGTGTAGTCTACACCAAAGTATTGAAAAATGTACAATAATGTTACACCGGTAAGTCCAAGGATTATGAGCCGTGGGAGTTCCTTTAGAGGAATATGCCAATCTTTTTTCCCAAGGACGAGGATGATTATCATAAAAGGGGTTGCAACAAGAAATCGTAAGAATCCAAGATCTAGGGGTGGTATTTCATCAACAGTTAATTTTACAGCAACAAAAGACCCTGCCCAGATGAGGCTAATGAGTATTAAGAGGGATGATGTAAATAGGTTGTTTTTAGTCATTTTTACAAAATATAGGTAACTTACTGTTTTTTAATAGCTTTCAGGCCGCCTTCAAATGCTTTCTTGTTTATCTCTTTGTATTTTGCTGGAACGCTGTCTAGTATTGTTTGCAAAAGAACATCTGATTTAAACGGCAGTATGCCCGTTGCAGCTAGAGCGCCAAGCATTACAACGGTCTTAGTTATGGTCGCACCAGCGTCTTTTGCTATTGTTAGTGCATCAATGGTATAGAGTTCGGCATGTGCATTTATTTCTTCGAAGACTTTTTTGAGAGTTGGGTATGTTTCCAGGCCAACTGAAACCGTGAACGGTATCACTGGATTGGTGCTAGCAATAACCTTTGTTTTCTTGTTTGCATATTGAATATACCTTAGTGCCTCTATTGGCTCAGCACCTACTAGTGCGTCTGCTGTACCAGTTGCAACAAGTGGGCTGTAAACATTACCCATTCTAACGGTACATATAACTGATCCGCCTCGCTGGGCCATTCCATGAACTTCAGAAACTTGAACGTTTACTTTTGCATTTACGGCAGCCTTTCCAAGGATATTTGCTGCAGTTATGACTCCTTGTCCGCCAACACCGGTTAAAACAATATTGATTTTGTCCGTCATTTTTTTGCCTCCTTTGGGGCAATGACATTAAATGGACATACTTGTACACAGACACCACAACTATTGCACTGTTGCTCATCGATATGGATGCTTCCATCTTCTTCAGAATAAAATGCAGGGCAACCAAACCGTCCAATACATGTTTTACATTTTTTACATTTTTCAGGATCTATCCAATAGACCAGTTTTTCTTCTGTTTTGCTTTTTGCTCTGCTCTCCAAAAGAATACATGGAGATTTGCTGACAACCACTGATGGACCTTTGAACTCAATTGCTCGTTTAAAAGCCTCAATTGTTTCTTTTATATTGTTTGGATCGACAACCTCGATATGTTCAACGCCACATCCCTTGGCCACATCTTCTACTTTGATTGCTTTCGCTGGTCTACCCATACCATCATATTCTGTGCCGGGATGAGGCTGATGACCAGTCATTGCTGTCGTTCTGTTATCTAGAACTGTGATGACAACATCATGATTGTGGTGAACTGCATCAATAATAGCCGGAATTGCGGCATGGAAAAACGTTGAATCACCCATAAATGAAATGATTTTTTGATCTGTAGCAACGGCAAGACCACAAGCCATGCCGGCGTTAGAACCCATACATAACAAAAGATCTGCCATCTCCAAAGGAGGCTCTTTACCTAAAGTATAACAACCAATGTCTGTCGGATAAATAGTTCCTTTGGGCGATGCTTTTTTAGCAGCATAATAGGTAGCGCGATGCGGACAACCGGGGCAGAGTGAGGGCGGACGACTTGGCAGTTTAATCTTTGATTGTACTGGTTTTGGAAATGGATTTTTTACTTTGAAAATCTTAGATAATGCCTCTGTAACAATATCAGGATTGTATTCGTACAACCTTGAAAAGTGACCTGTTGATTTTCCATATATTTTGATATTTGATCCCATGTCATAGGCCATTTCTTTGAACTGATTCTCCAGAATAGGCTCTAACTCTTCAACCATTACTATTTCTTTGCAAGATCTGATAAAATCTTCACACATCTTTCTTGGAAGAGGATGCGTCATTCCTAGTTTCAGTATTTTAACATCAAGTTTTAGGTCGTCCACAGCTTCTCTAACATAATTAAACGAAACGCCAGAAGTGACGATTCCAATATTGCTTGGTTTTCCGATTTTTATGACTTCATTGAAAGGTGATTTTTCTGATATCTTCTCTGCATTCTCAAGTTTTTTTAATAAGATGGGATGGCATGCTCGTGCAATAGTGGGAACTGTCACAAGCATTTTGTCTTTCTCAAAATGTCCTTTCCCACGTGGTTTCTGTGTTTTATCTAAAACAACTGGCCCTCTTGCATGATTTAATCTGGTAGTTGTACGAAGTAGAACTGGAAGTTTTAGTTCCTCAGATATTTCGAATCCAATCTTTGTCATTTCCTTTGCTTCTTGCGGAGTAGTGGGTTCAAGCATCGGTGCGCCACCAAAAATGGCGAAATACCGGTTATCCTGCTCGTTCTGAGAAGAATGACAGTAAGGATCATCGGCAGATACTATGACATGCCCTCCCTTGCAACCCACATACATATATGTCATAAAGGCATCGCTTGCTACATTCAAACCAACATGCTTCATGCATGTAAGCGATCTTAAACCACAAAACGATGCAGCGGCAGCAACCTCTAACGCAACCTTTTCATTTGTTGAATATTCAAAGTAAAATGGAGGCTTTTCTCCTTTATTTCTAAGATATTTTGCAATGTGTGAAAAGGTATCTGCTATCTCTGATGATGGCGTTCCTGGATAGGTCGTTGCAACGTCAACGCCTGCCTCCAGGGCCCCTCGCGTGATAGCTTCATTGCCAATAAGAAGTATTGTTTTTCCTGGCTGTGTTTCTACTATTTCCATTTAGGTTATTTCCCCCTAACAAATTGTAAAAGTCAATGTCTAACTTCATTCAGGGAAAATCGAGGAAAGCATATAAATCTAACTACAGTACAGAGCATCCGATATGAGGAAAAAGATTGCTTTGTCTATAGCTGGATCAGACCCTTCAGGTGGTGCTGGAATTCAAGCCGACCTAAAAGCATTTACTACCTTAGGATTGCATGGAGTAACGGCTATAACCTGCATAACGGCCCAAAACACAAAACGAGTAAAAAAGATACATAAACTACCAATAAAAGTAATAGAAAATCAAATAGATGCTATACTGGAAGACATGCGGCCTGATGCAGTGAAAACAGGAATGCTCTATGATGAAGAAATTGTAAATATGGTTGCAAAGAAAATTAAACAATATCATATGAAAACTGTAGTAGATCCCGTAATGGTTGCCACAAGTGGGGACGCCCTTTCTAAGAATGATTTTGTTAAAACACTCAAAAACAAACTGATACCAATAGCATACATGGTGACTCCAAACATACAAGAAGCAAATGCCTTAACTGGAAGAAAAATAGACGACATAAACGATGTAAAAAAATCCTGCAAAGAAATTCAGGAGCTGGGATCTAATTATGTTCTCATCAAAGGAGGACATTTGAAGGGAAAAAATGCAGAAGATGTGCTTTTTGATGGAAAGGATTTTAATGTTTTTTCTCTACCTAGGATTCCAGACCGACTGGCACATGGTTCAGGATGCACATTATCTGCTTTAATAACGAGTTTCCTTGCTCTAGAAGAAAAACCATCTGAAGCAGTTAAAAAAGCAAAACACATGCTTTGGAATATGATGGAGGGGGGATACAAACCGGGCAAGGGCGCGGATGTCCTCAATTTTTCTCCGAATGCTATAACAGAAATGCCTTCTTATTTTTCTACAAATGAACATTTTGCCGTATGGCTTGAATTAAAAAAAGCTGTTGACAACCTGCTTACTTTCCTACCAAAGGAATTTGTTCCAGAAGTTGGCATGAATGTTGGTTATGCGTTACAAGACGCGAAAAAACTCGAGGATATTTGTGCAATAAATGGAAGAATTGTTAAAACAAAAGATAAACCAGTTAGATGCGGCGGTATGGAATTTGGTGTATCAAAACATGTGGCCTCAGTAATTCTGGCAGCAATGAAATTTGATCCTGAAACAAGATGCGCAATGAATATAAAATATTCAGATGAAAACATAGAAAAGTGCAAAAAGGCAGGATTCAAAATAGGAACATTTGACAGAATGCAAGAACCCCACGAAGTCAAATCGACGATGGAATGGGGAACGAAATACGCGATACAGAAACTAGGATGTATACCTGATGTTATTTATGACGAGGGCGGTGTTGGTAAGGAACCTATGATAAGAGTTTTAGGGAAGAACCCGAAAGATGCAGTAAACAAGGCACGTATTTTGTTTAAAAAGATATAATGTTTTTATCTATCGTAAGTTTTTAATATGGACTGTAGATGTCAGCACCTGATGGAATTTAGTATTGTTAAACAGAAGGAATGTAGTATGGAAGAAGCATTTATAAAATGGTTTGAAGAACTAAAAATAGGGGATGTCCCACTCGTTGGTGGAAAAAACGCATCTCTTGGAGAAATGATTCAGAATCTGAGTAAAAAGGGAGTAGCAGTCCCATCTGGCTTTGCCATTACCGCCTATGCATACAGGTACATGATCGAAAAAGCAGGAATTGACAAAAAAATACGAGAGATTCTTGCAGATCTTAACACTCACGATGTTAGAAATATTGCAGAGCGTGGAGAAAAAATACGAAATATAATCAAAAAAACTCCCATTCCGCCTGACTTGGAAGAAGACATTCGAAAACATTACAAAGAGATGGAAAATCGCTATGGAAAAAATGTTGATGTTGCAGTAAGAAGTAGTGCGACTGCCGAAGATTTGCCTGACGCAAGTTTTGCAGGTCAACAGGAAACTTACCTTAATGTTAGAGGGGAAACGGAGCTATTAGAAAAAGTTAGAGATTGTTTTGCATCTTTGTTTACAAACAGGGCAATATCATATCGTGTTGACAAGGGATTTGATCATTTCAGCGTCTATCTTTCTGTCGGTGTGCAGAAGATGGTACGTTCGGATCTAGCTTGTTCTGGTGTTATGTTCTCCATTGATACTGAGAGTGGTTTTGAGGATGCAGTCTATATCACTGGTGCCTATGGACTTGGAGAAAACGTTGTCCAAGGTGCTGTAAACCCTGATCAATTTTACGTGTTTAAACCAACGTTAAAAAAAGGATTCAGATCTATTGTTGAGAAAAAGGTCGGATCAAAAGAAAAAAGACTTGTATATGGAACGAAAGGAACTGTACAAAAGCCAGTGAACAAGAAAGACCAACAAAATTTTGTTATCAATGACGATGAGATTTTAAAGTTAGCCTCATGGGCTTGTATAATCGAAGATCACTACAAAAAACCCATGGATATTGAGTGGGCAAAAGATGGAAAAACCGGTGAACTTTTTATTGTTCAAGCTAGACCCGAGACCGTACATTCACAGGAAGATGTTGCAATATTGAAAACCTATGTCCTTGAAGAAAAGGGCAATCTTCTTGCAGAAGGGGAGGCAGTGGGAACGAAGATAGGTCAAGGAGATGTTAACGTTATTGCAGACGCAAAAGACATACATAAGTTCCTGAAAGGACAAGTTTTAGTTACAGATATGACCGACCCTGATTGGGAACCTATAATGAAAATAGCTGGTGCCATCGTCACGAACCGCGGAGGGCGCACCTGTCATGCCGCGATTATCTCAAGAGAGCTTGGCATCCCTTGTGTTATTGGTACTGGCAATGGTACTTCCAAGATAAAGCATGGTTCAAAGGTTACTGTTGATTGCAGCGAGGGTGTTGGTAGGATATACGATGGCTTATTGAAATACAGGTTAGATGAAATAAGATTGGATAGTTTGCCTCAAACGAAAACAAAAATAATGATGAATGTTGGAGTTCCTGAAAAAGCATTCAAAGAAGGACAGACGCCAAATGATGGCATAGGCCTTGCTAGAGAAGAGTTCATCATAAACTCATACATTGGTATTCATCCGCTTGCGTTGATTAATTACGAACAATTAAAAAAGAAAGCGAAATCTGACCCGAAAATAGCAAAGGTTATCAAAAAGATTGATGAGAAAAGTAGCAACTATAAAGATAAAGTTGAGTTCTTCGTTGATAATTTAGCAAGAGGAATTGCAAAGATTGCCGCCGGATTTTATCCAAATGATGTCGTCGTTCGTATGTCTGATTTTAAAACAAATGAGTATGCGAACCTTGTAGGCGGATATCTATATGAACCAGAGGAAAGCAATCCAATGATTGGATGGAGGGGTGCATCTCGTTACTATGATCCAAAGTACAAAGCAGCATATGGATTAGAATGCAGGGCAATGAAAAAAGCCAGAGACGAGATGGGTCTTACAAACATAAAGCCAATGATACCATTCTGCCGAACACCTGATGAAGGCCGAAAGGTCATTCAAACGATGAACGAGTTTGGATTGAAACAAGGAGAAAACGGGCTTGAAGTATATGTCATGTGTGAGATACCATCAAATGTCATTGTTGCCGATCAGTTCTGCGAAATCTTCGACGGTTTTTCCATCGGGTCTAATGATCTTACGCAACTGACCCTTGGTCTTGACCGAGACTCTGATTTGGTCGCTCATATCTTTGATGAGCGAAACGATGCGGTAAAACGACTGGTTGCTTCGGTTATCAATACTGCACATGCCCATAAACCGCGGAGAAAAGTCGGAATTTGTGGGCAGGCGCCATCTGATTTTCCTGAATTTGCAGAGTTCCTCGTAGAATGCGGTATAGACAGCATATCACTCAACCCAGATACGGTTATAAAAACAAAGCTAAAGATCGCTGAAGCAGAAAAAAGACTTGGAAGATAAATAGGACAACATCAATTAAGTCCTATTTTTCGCTATTTTTTCTATATTAGAAAATATTTTTATTCCTATGAATAGTTGGCGGTTTCATGGATGTCTTTCCTTTGATCTACATAAAATATAGAAAACTATTAGGAGCAACAGAAGGCAACGCGCTAGCAATAAATGACTTGCCTGAACTTTCTGATGGCAATATGATTTATATCAAAGATTTTGATGGAACAGAAAAAGATGCGCCTAATCTCGAAATATACCAGAAACTGTCAGATAAGAATGATTTATGGATTGATGCTGGCCCTCGAAAGTTTGGAGATGTAGTCGACATTATTATGGCGGGTGCAAGTCGTATAACTATTATGAAAAATATCTTCCCAATGAAAGAAATTCCAAATATAAAAGAAGTAACAGACAGTATGATTTATACTAACATTGACCTTGAAAAAGAACAAGACATATTATTTACTCCTCCCCCAGGCATCGATGGATTAGTCGTATTCGATGATAAGAACCAAACAGAATTGCTTAAAACGATTTGTAGCCAATACAAAGTATATGTTACTGAAGCAGATGAAAAAAACATTTCATATTGGAAGAGCATTGGTGTAGCTGGTGTATTATTAGATTTTGAGAAATTTAAATTGGTGAACAAAGATGACTTCTGAAGTTGAGACCATTATTGCTTTTTTGTTCAAACGCAGTGGGAAAGAAGAGTTGACTCCTTCCGATCTATACCTTCCACTATCAATGGATTTGCAATGGTTCTCTCCAAATCAAGCTAAAACTTTTGTAAACATGGCATTACAGCAAAAATTGCTAATAAAAAAAGAGGGAAAACTAAAACCAAGTTTTGATTATGAAAAAATTGTCGTACCAGTAGGTTTTCGTCCATCGAAAAAGCCCATCGAAGAAAAAGAAGTAAAAGAAGAGAAGTTAGATGCGATAAAAACAATCATAAATCGGATTGTTGAAAAAACAGGACGAGATGAAAAGAGTATTACAGAAAAAATCAAAGATGTTGAAATAGAAAAAAACGTACGCCCGGAGATTGC
>Ga0315279_10000806_pt1 | contig 56934 bp, 36 predicted proteins | sample YL17G06_20_MG_FD_203694 | JGI IMG/M metagenome (GOLD analysis project Ga0315279, IMG submission 203694) | Sediment microbial communities from Yellowstone Lake, YNP, Wyoming, USA - YL17G06_20 | ecosystem: Environmental > Aquatic > Freshwater > Lake > Sediment | place: USA: Wyoming | collected... | reverse complement strand
AACGCGGCGACCTCGCTGCGTCCCACGCCCGCCCCGAACGCGCCCATCCAGCCATAGTGCGTCGTGTGGCTATCGGCGCCCAAGATCAACTGGCCGGGCAGAATCAGCGCCTCTTCCGAAATCACCTGATGACAGATGCCGCGCCCGACCTCAAAGAAATGTTGGATGCCCTGCGCGTGGACAAAGGCGCGCGTTTCGGCGTGGTTCTGAGCGTGTCGCGGCGTGGGCGGCGGCACGGCGTGATCGAGCACGATGCACAGCCGCTCCGGGTCAAACACTTGGCTCGCGCCCAATTCCTTGTAGAAAATCTGAGCGATGGCGGCAGTGTTATCGTGCGAAAGGATTCGGTCGGGCGCGGCTTCGACAATGTCGCCTGCGCGAGCCTGCGTGAGGCCAGCCGCTCGCGCCAGGGCTTTTTCCGCAAACGTTTGTGGATTGCTGATTGTGGATTGCTGATTGTTGATTGCCGATGGTTGATGGCTGGTTGCCAATTCAGGTCTCCTACTCGTGCTAGTCCCAATCTTCAATCTAGAATCTGCGCGTTGGAGTCGAGGCTTCAGCCGGGATTGGTACTTGCATCTGACTGCCTGAAGGCTCGACTCCGGCCTCGTATAAATCCTCAATCCAAAATCTGCAATCTGAAATCCTCAATGGCTATCCAGTCGCTGGACGATGCGGCGGCGCGCGTCTTGAGGCAGCAGCAATTGGGAAAGATGAAATTCGTCCGTGGCAATCTTGAGCAGCAGATCGGCGGGCGACTGCCCGTCGCCGGTCTGGTACACCAACTCTTTGAAGCGAGCCGTGACCTGGCGCGCGGTGGCCTCGTCAATCTCAAAGTAATGAATCTCGTGCAAAAAGTAGTGGATCGCATTCCAGCCGGAGAGCGGCCCCAACAAAATGTCGCGCTCGCTCACGCCGAACAAATCCAACGGGTGCGCCTCATACGTGCTGGCATCATTCAAGATCGCGCCCGCGTGGACGCCGGCCGTATGCGTGCGGTTCGTCAGGCTGACGGGCTCTTTCGGCGTCACCAGCATCTTGAGCTTGTCCGCCGCCAACACATTGATGGGATACGATCCACGCAGGTGATAACCTTCCAGGCAGTCGTATTGCTGCTCGATCCACAAGTTGAACAGCAGCGCCGTCATCGAAGTGATGCCCGATCGCTCGCCGATGCCCAGCAGCGTCGTGTTGACGTACTGCGCGCCGGCTCGAATCGCTTCCAGCGCATTGACCACGGCCACGCCGCGGTCGTCGTGAAAATGAACTTCCAGCGGCGTGGCCGGATAGCGCTCGTGCAAAGCCTGTATTCGCTGAAAAACTGCATTGGGCATCGCCACGCCCACCGTGTCGGGCAAGCCCAGGCGATCCACCAGCGGAGCCAGCACGTCGTACACGTGAATGAGATCGTCCAGCCGGGTGCGAAAAGCGTCTTCACCGCTGAAACGCAGAATCAGTTGAGGATGATTGCGGCGGACGTCTTCCAGCAGGGCGCGCGCCTGCGTCACGATTTCGTCCAGCCCTTTGCCGTGGTTGAACGTCCGCGACTGGGGCGACGTGCCGATGTACATATTCAGCCCGTCAAAGCCGGCGGCAATGGCCGCCTCCACGTCGCGCGGATGACAGCGCACGTGCGCCAGCAAAAATGTGTAACCTTTTTGCGTGATGAGGTCGTCGCGCGCGGCCTGGATGGCCTTGAGGTCTTGCGCTTCTTGAGTGGAGACGTTGGGAGCGAATAGCTCGATGAACTTGACGCTGTAAAGAATCAGCGCCCGCACCAGCTCGACCTTGTCGCTCTGGGTGAAGAAATATTTGTGGTGGTCGTGCAGCAGCGAGGTCTGCTGTCCCTCGCGTAAAGTGGTATCCAGTATCTCCAACGGTCTTGGGCGATACTGGCGGAAACGGTCTGATGGATCGGTGCTCATACAGGTATGTTTCCTCTTCTCAGATTTATTTTTCCACGCAGGACGCGCAGGGCCGCCAATGGCTTACCCTTGCGAAGGTTTTCGCCGATGTTGCATCGAACTCTGAAAAAACCTTCGCAAGGGTGAAAACGTGTCCTTGATGGATTGAAAATTCATTCGGAAACGGGTTCCATCAAAACTTGTGCCAGCGTATTCGCAACGCAGTCCAATTGCTCGCGGGTGATGACGAGCGGCGGCAGGAAGCGGACGACGTTCATCCCCGCCGAAAGCGCCACCACCCCGCGTTCCGTCAACGCCTGCAAAAAAGGCGCGGATTTCTTCTTCAGTTCTACGCCCACGAGCAGCCCCATCCCGCGCACTTCGCGGATAAGGGGCGAATTGATTTCCTGCAATCGCTCCATAAAGTGCGCGCCATTTTCGGCGGCGCGCGCAGGCAGGTCGAGGCGCTCCATCTCACTCAACGCCGCCAGCGACGCGGCGCACGCCAGCGGGTTGCCGCCGAACGTCGAACCATGGATGTGGCCGGGCAGAACGCCGAGCCGCTCACCGATCAACGTCGCGCCCATCGGCACACCGCCCGCGATAGATTTGGCCAGGCAGAGCAAATCGGGGCGCAGGTCGTGATGCTGAAACGCAAACAGCTTGCCCGTGCGCCCAAAGCCGGTTTGCACCTCGTCCAAAATAAACAGCGCGCCGCGCTCCTGGCAGATTTGCTGCGCGCCCCGCAGATACTCGGGCGTGCCGGGATAGACGCCGCCTTCGCCTTGCACGACCTCCAAAATCACGGCTGCGGTGTTCTCGCTGACGGCCTTGCTCAGTGCGTCCAGATTGTTGTACGGGACGTGACGAAAGCCGGGCACCAGCGGCTCGAACGGTTCGCGGTAAGCCTTGTTCCAGGTGGCGGAAAGCGCGCCCATCGTGCGACCGTGAAAGCCGCGCATCGCCGCGACGAACTCGGTGCGGCGGGTAGTGACGCGGGCGAACTTGAACGCCGCCTCAATAGCTTCCGTGCCCGAGTTGCAGAGATAGACGCGCGGCATGTCGGCCAACCGGCACAGGCGATCCATAACCGCTGCGCGCTGTTCGTTCGGAAAGATTTCGGTGAGTGAGATCAGCCGCTGCGCCTGTTCGGCAATCGCCGCGGCCACAGTTGCGTTGGCATGGCCCAGGTTGGCCGCGCCTTGCCCGCCCACGCAGTCAATGTACTGGTGTCCCTGGTCGTCCCACAGCAACGCGCCCTCGCCGCGCACCATGGTCACGCCGCGCTTGTTGTACACACCCGAAGCGCGAAGGTTTTCGAGAGCAAGAATATCCGTCATATCGTCTCCTGATTTTGCAGCCACAGGGTTGTACAATAAGGCTGGAAGCCGACCCGGGTCCAAAACTGGACGCCCCTGGGATTCGACGCAAGAACGTCAACTTCGATTCGGCAACCGGTTGGGAAGCGCGTCTGCGCCAACAATTCGACAGCGCGACTGCCCAGTCCTCTGCTTCGTTTGTCGCGCTCGATGTACAACTGTCGCAGATAGACCACAACTTTGTTCAGCTCATACACATCGCGCCGAAACTGGTAGACCGCGTATCCCACGACGGCATCCTCATCAACGAAAAACTCGACTTGCCACTCGCCGCGCAACCAACCGCTCATGCGATTTTGTAGCTCGGCGAGAGACATGGGATTGCGGCTGCCCTCATCTTCGATGAGTCGCCTGTTCATGCAAGCCAGTGTAGGCAAATCTGCTTCAGTTGCTGCACGGATGCTTAACAATACTCTTTCCCATTCGGCTTCCGCGTCTGCCGGGATGCGTGATCCTGCAAACTGCGAAAGCGGAGTTCCTTGGCGCGCAGCGCGCGGATGCCGACCACCGCTGCGGCTGCCGCCGAAAGCGTGGTGAGCAGCGGCACGTCCATCGCAATCGCCGCCCGCCGAATCTGCCGGCCGTCAAAGTGCGAATGTTGGCCGCGCGGCGTGTTGATGATCATGCTCACCTTTCCCTCGCGGACGATGCCAACGGCGTGCGGCATTCCCTGCGAGACTTTGTTGACCATCTGCACAGGCAGGCCCACCCTCCGCAAGTATTTCGCCGTGCCAGGCGTGGCGTACAATCCAAAGCCCATGTGATGCAAATCGCGCGCAATCTTGAGCACTGCGCCCTTGTCGTATTCGTTCACGCTGATGAGGACGTTGCCCTCGAGCGGCAAGCCCGCGCCCGTCGCAAGCTGCGCCTTGGCAAAGGCGTGACCAAAGTTCGAGGCGTGCCCCATCACCTCGCCCGTGCTGCGCATTTCGGGGCCGAGCACAATGTTGCTGCCGGGCATCTTTTTGAACGGCAACACGGCCTCTTTGACGAAAAAGCCATCCACATGCGGTGACTCGATCAAGTTCAGTTCTGCCAGCGTCTGCCCCACCATCACCTTGGTCGCCAGGCGCGCCAGTGAAATCCCCGTGGCCTTGCTGTCGTAAGGCACGGTGCGTGAGGCGCGCGGGTTGACTTCGAGCACGTACACGATGTCGTCCTTGACTGCAAACTGCACGTTCATCAGCCCGCGCACATCCAGCGCCAACCCGATCCGCTCGGTGTATTCGCGCATCGTTTCAAGGTGATACAGGCTGATGCGATAGGGCGGCAGCACGCACGTCGAATCGCCCGAGTGGATGCCCGCTTCTTCGATGTGCTGCATCATCGCGCCGACCACCACGCGCTCGCCGTCGCCGATCGCGTCCACGTCGGCCTCGTAAGCGTCTTCCAGGAAACGATCCACCAGCAGCGGCTGATCGGGCGAGGCGGCGATGGCCTCTTGCAATACCTCGTCGAGCTGCTCGTCGTCTTCCACGATTCGCATCGCGCGCCCGCCCAGCACGTAAGAGGGGCGCACGAGCAACGGGTAGCCGAGCCGCTGGACGATCTCGCGCGCCTCGTCGAGCGAATTGGCGATGCCGTTCTCCGGCTGCGGGATGTCGAGCTGCTTGAGCAAATCGGCAAACAACCGGCGGTCTTCGGCCAGGGCGATAGACTTGGGCGACGTGCCGATGATGGGCACGCCGGCGGCCTCGAGCGCGTTCGCCAGGTTGAGCGGCGTTTGCCCGCCGAGTTGCACGATCACACCTTTCGGCTGCTCGCGCTCCACGACGTTCAACACGTGCTCGAGCGTGAGCGGCTCAAAGTAGAGCCGGTCGGACGTGTCATAGTCGGTCGAGACCGTTTCGGGGTTGCAGTTGACCATGATCGTCTCGTAGCCCAGCTCACGCAGCGCGAACACGGCCTGGCAACAACAGTAATCGAACTCGATGCCTTGCCCAATACGGTTCGGCCCGCTGCCCAGGATCATGATCTTTAGTCGGTCGGTGGGATAGGCTTCGTCGTCCATCTCATACGAGCTATAGAGATACGGCGTCTGCGCCTGGAACTCGGCGGCGCACGTGTCCACGCGCAAAAAGGTCGGCGTGACGCCCAACTGCTTGCGATGCGCGCGCACATCGAGCGCGCTCACCGGACGATCCGGACGCGAAAGCAATCGCGCGATGCGACTGTCGGCCAGCCCCATGCGCTTGGCGCGGCGCAACAGGCTCGCCAAGACCTCCGAGGTCTCCGAGACCTCGGAGGTCTGAAGCTCTGCTTCCAGTTCCACTACTTGCTTCATCTGCGCGAGGAACCAGAGATCATAGCCGGTCGCTTCGGCAACGTCCGGCGCCGGCGTGCCGCTTTGCAGCGCGCGATACACGCCAAAGAGTCGCCCCGACATCGGCACGGTCAAGTCTTCGAGTGTGGGGATATAGCTGGCCCCCCCATTCTTCGGGCCGGAACCGTCGAGCGCATCCACGCCGATTTCGAGCGAGTGAACGGCCTTGTGCAGCGCCTCGGTAAAGGTGCGCCCCAGCGCCATCACCTCGCCGACCGATTTCATCTGCGGGCCGAGTTTGGGATCCGCGCCGACGAGCTTTTCAAACGCCCAGCGCGGTATCTTGACCACCACGTAATCCAACGACGGCTCGAACGACGTCTTCGTTTGCCGGGTAATGTCATTAGTGATCTCGTCGAGTGTGTAGCCCACGGCGACCAACGTTGCCACTTTGGCAATCGCAAAGCCCGTGGCCTTGGATGCCAGCGCCGAGGAGCGCGAGACACGTGGGTTCATTTCGATGACGAGTGTGCGGCCATCTTTCGGGTTGACCGCGAACTGGACGTTGGCGCCGCCCGTTTCCACGCCGACGGCGCTCATCACGCGCCGCGCCAGGTCGCGCAGGATTTGATACTCGCGGTCGGTGAGCGTTTGCGCGGGCGCGACGGTGATGCTGTCGCCGGTGTGCACGCCCATTGAGTCGAGGTTTTCGATGCTGCACACCACCACAAAGTTATCGGCGCAGTCGCGCATCACTTCCAGCTCGAACTCTTTCCATCCGAGCAGCGATTCTTCCAGCCAGGCCTGGCGCGCGGGAGAAGCGTTCAGCGCTTTTTCAACCGCCTCGTCAAGCCGGGCCGGCGCGCTGACCCAGCTCGCGCCCGTGCCGCCCAGCGCAAACGACGAGCGCACGATCAAGGGATAACCGATCTCTTCGGCCAGCTTGCGCGCTTGCTCGACCGAGTATGCCGCGCCGCCTTTCGGCACGGGGATGCCCTGCTCCAACATCGTCTGGCGAAAGAGTTGGCGGTCTTCGGCAATTGCGATCGAGCGCAGCGACGCGCCAATCAACTTGACGTCGAACTGTTCCAGCACGCCGCGCTGCGCGAGCGCCTGCGTCATGTTCAGCCCGGTCTGCCCGCCCACGGTGGGCAGTAACGCATCGGGGCGCTCTTGCGCGATGATGGCCTCCAGCGCATCGGGCGTGATCGGCTCGATGTATGTCGCGTCGGCCAGCTCGGGGTCGGTCATGATCGTGGCCGGGTTCGAGTTGACCAGCACGACGCGGTAGCCCTCGGCGCGCAAGGCTTTGATGGCCTGCGTGCCGGAGTAGTCGAACTCGGCGGCCTGCCCGATCACAATGGGGCCGGAGCCGATCACGAATACGGAATGGATGTCAGTTCGTTTTGGCATGTTTATATTTTCGATTTCCGATTTCTGATTGCTGATTATTCAAACAGCAATGCCATGCATACAACGTCATCATACACGCCATCAAGTTTTCGCCCCTTTTTCTTCACGCCCTCAATGGCAAAACCAGTCTTTTTGTAAAGCTCGATGGCAGGTTGATTGGATGCGTACACTTCAAGCTCGACACGCTCTAGTTTTTTCTCGCGTGCCTTGTCGAGGGTCGCCATGAGAAGCCGTTTGCCAATGCCCTTGCCACGCCAAGTCTTGTGCACTCCCATTCCCAGTCGCCCGCAATGAGTAAATCCCTGAAGCATTTCGGGTGAAATATCACACCATCCCACAACGGTGTTGCCTTCAACAGCCACGAATTGAGGCAAATCTTGAGCGATATTCGACCGGACAAATTCATGGACAACGTCGAGGCCAGGCGCTTCGACAAGGCCAAGATACAATCGCTCGCCCGCAACGCTATCCAGGCATTGATGAAAACCTGCGATGTATTCCTCCGCAATAGAGCGGATTTGGACATTGCTGGATGGGTTACTCATTCTAGTCTTTCTCCGCTATCATCAAAAAGATCGGAAAGGTTTTGATACCAGTCTCAACTTCTTTCGTCATCTGATAGCAGGTCGTAAAGCGGATCTTGTGGAACCCGAGCCGGGTCAGTTTATTCTCTAGTTCATCCCGGTCGAAACCCTTGTGACCCTCGAATCCAGCTCCATGAAATGAACCGTCTTCTTTGTCCAGGTCGGCGATGCACAAATAACCCCTGTTCGCCAAGAGAGTGTAAAACCCTCTCAACACTCTTTCGGTGTCCGGAATATGGTGGAGCGTCATCAAGGTGTAGATCAGGTGATACCGCTCCTGGGGCAATGAGTCCATTGACAAGTCTAGCCTGAGGGGAGTCATGTTCTGAATCCTGCTCGATCTGATTTTTCCCTCAAGAACCGAAAGCATCCCCGGTGAGCTATCGGCCAGTGTGATATGACCCAGGTGTGGCTGCAGTGCGAAGCTCAGCAGCCCTGTGCCGCATCCATACTCGAAAGCCTTCGTCGAAGGCGAAAGGTAAATACCTGTCCTGATCGCTTCGGCTACGGCTCTCGCCCGTTCGATCCTTCTGGGAACTGAATCCCAATCCTTTGCCATCAGATCAAAGTCAGTCATGGGGCGTGACCTACGGATTTTGCATGATGCGATACCAGTACGTGTAAATCTGTCTGAATCCCAACCCAGAGTACAGACGCAGCGCCGGCTCGTTGTTCAGCATGACCTGAAGATAAGCCGTGTGCGCGCCGTTGCTCTTGCCCCACGCCAGTATGTTGAACATCAATTGTCTGCCGAAACCCTGCCTCCGAAAATTGGCGTCGGTGACAATGTCGAACAAGCCGACAAACTGTCCTTGCAACACTCCCATACCACACGCGACAACCTGGCCTTGATGGCGGATGGACGCAAAACACCGGGCAGGAACCACGTTGTGCAGCAATTGCTTCAGCATCGGTTCACGATGACCACCGCCATTGCTCAACTTGCAAAAGGCAAGCAGCCAGTCATCATAGTCCTCGGTCAAGAGCGCCGATTGCGTTGGCGCTTTGTCCACGCCGTCCAACTCCAATAACTGGACGCTGGTGTGAGAGTCTGCCTTGTACCCTTTGGCTGCCAGGACTAGATCCAGTTTTTCAGGTTGAGCCGATGGCGTCAGCTTGAAGACGACATCCAGCTCTTTGCTCCGATAAATCTCCTCGCAGGCCTGAATCTTTTCTTCCACGTTGAGGCTGGAAGAATATAGCGGATGAACCGAGTTGGCCCGCTTGGTATATCCGTCGGCAAATCTGAGAACCCAGCCATCGTACAGCATGCTCTGCAGTGACGGCCAGGCATTCATAGCGAGTTCTTCGACTGCTCTTATCAAAGGCTCATCCTCAATCAGCAATCTAGAATCTACAATCCGCGATCAACTTGAAGAACGAGGTAAAGACGCCATGCGCGTCGTGCGGGCCGGGGCTGGCCTCCGGGTGAAACTGGATGCTGAACACGGGCCGGTCGCGCAACGCCATGCCTTCCAGCGAGCCATCGTTCAAGCTGATGTGCGTTATCTCAACGTTGCCGGGCAGCGTGTCAATGTCCACAATATAGTTGTGGTTCTGTGCGGTGATCCAGGCTTGCCCGCCGCGCAAGTCCTTGACCGGGTGATTGCCGCCGTGATGCCCGAACTTTAGTTTCTGTCTGCGCCCGCCTAGCGCCAGGCCAATCAACTGGTGGCCGAGACAGATGCCCAGCATCGGCACGCCGCTTTCGATCAGCTTGCGCGTCGTCTCGATTGCGTAGGGCAAGCCAAGCGGATCGCCGGGGCCGTTGGAAAGCACAATGCCATGCGGCGCAAGTGAAAGAGCTTGTTCAGCCGGCGCAGTGGCCGGCAGCACTGTCACGCGCGCGCCCTGAGCAGCCAGGTGGCGAATGATGTTGAGCTTGACGCCAAAGTCGTAAACAACCACGTGTGGCAAGTCCCCTCCCTTGTGAAACGGGGGAGGGGTAGGGTGGGGGCGCACCCACGGCATGGCAGCATCGTCCGTCCATTCGTAAGGTTTGGCGCAAGTCACTCCCTTCACGCTATCCACGCCGTCGAGGCCAGGCCATGCGCGTGCCCTCTCCAGCAATGTTTCGGCGGGCGTGCCTTGCGTGGAAAGCGCAGTGCGCAGCGTGCCACCTTCACGCAGCTTGCGCGTCACATAGCGCGTGTCCACCTCGCTGATGCCGGGCACGCCGCGCTCGGCCAGCCATTCCGAAAGCGGTTTCTCCGCGCGCCAGTTCGACACCGCCGGGCTGAGTGAGCGGATCACCACCGCCGAGATTTGCGGCTTGCACGATTCATAGTCTTGCGTGTTGATGCCCACGTTGCCGATGTGCGAGACCGTGAACAGCACACCCTGCCCATAATACGACGGGTCGGTGAGAATCTCTTGATAGCCCGTCATGCTGGTATTGAACACCAGCTCAAAAACTGTGTCGGTGGCCGCGCCGAACGCCGCGCCGTGCAAAATCGTGCCGTCTTGTAGAGCCAGAGTTGCCATGTTATTCGTCACATCATCATCCTAGTTAGATTGTTGATTTCTGATGGGTGATGGTGTGGACCGCCCCAATCAGCAATCAGAAAATCTACAATCTTCAATTCGCAATCACCGTGCCATGCCCGGCCAATGCGCGCTGCACCGGCTCGGCCACGCGGCCATCGGCAAAGATCACGCGCCCCACACCGTGGTCTAACGCCTCGCTGGCCCCCAACACTTTTTTCTTCATCCGGCCTTGCGCAAAGCTCAACGAGTCTTCCAGCCGGGCGCGCTCCAGACGCGGGATAAGTGTGCTTTCGTCAGGGAACTGGCGCATCAGGCCGGGCACGTTGGTCAGCAGAATCAGGCTGTCGGCGCGCAACGCTCCGGCGAGTATGGCCGCTGCGCGGTCGGCGTCCACGTTAAGCGCCACACCCTCCGGCGAGATCGCCAGCGGCGCGACCACTAGCGTATACCCTGCGCCGATCAGCAGACGAAGCAGATCAGCATTGACCGTCTGAATCGTCCCGGTGTGATCGTCGTGCAAGACGCGCACCTTGCCATTCTCTACGGCGCGAATCGCTTCCTTACGCTTGGCTTCCATCAACCGGCCATCCACGCCCGAAAGTCCCAGCGCGTTCACGCCTTGGCGTTGCAGCGCTTCCACCAGCAGCGTGTTGATCTTGCCCGCCGTCACCATCGCAAAAATCTCAAGCGTGGCGCGGTCGGTATAGCGGCTGGTAAACCCTGAGGGCGAGGTGACAAAGCGCGGCGGATGCCCCAACTGCTCCGAGAGGCGGTTCGTCTCGTCCGAGCCGCCGTGAACCAGAACAACTTGCTGTCCTTGTTGCACGAGGGCTGCAACATCGGCAGAAATGGCTTCCAGGTTAACCCCTGCGGCCCCGCCCATCTTGACCACAATCATCGTTGAACTCTCCAGAGATTCTTCTCACGAAGACGTCAGGATGCAAAGCTTTTCTTTGCGCCTTTGCGTGAGGCAGTCTTTAGATCGGATGAAGGCCAGGGAATTCCAGGCCCGTCGTTTCCTCAAACCCGCACATCAGATTCATCGCCTGAACGGCGGAGCCGGACGCGCCCTTCATCAAGTTGTCAATCGCGGCCATCGCCACCACGCGGCCCGTCTCGGCGTCCAACTCAAAGCCCACGTCCACATAGTTGCTGCCGGCCAGAATCTTCGGGTCGGGCACGCGATGCACGCCGCTCTTTTCCTTGACGATGCGGATAAACGGCTCTTGATTGGCCCACGCGCGATATGCCCGCCAGAGGTCTTTGTCCGTCACGCCGGGTCTGGTGAAAGCATGTGCGGCTGCCAACGCGCCGCGCACCAAGTCAACCGAAGTGATGGTGAGGTACACTTCCAGACCCGTAGAGTTTCCCAGTTCCTGAATTACTTCCGCCGTGTGACGGTGACCGGTGGGCGCATAAGTGCGGATCACGCTGCTGCGTTCAGGATGATGCGAGCCGGCATTGGGCGAAGCGCCTGCCTCGGACGAGCCAACCTTGATGTCCACGATCGCCGGCTTGGAGAGATCGAGCAGACCGGCGCGCATCAGCGGCAGCAGCGCCAGGTTCGAGGCTGTCGCGTTGCAGCCCACGCCGCTGATGTACTGCGCTGTGCGCATCTCTTCGCGGTGCAGCTCGGGGAGGCCGTAGACAAAGCGCGCAAGCCACGCCGGAGCCAGATGCTCCCCGCCATACCAGCGCTTGTAGAACGCCGGATCGCGCAGACGGAAATCCGCCGAAAGGTCAATGACCCTGGGAGCGAGCGCGGCGTAATGCTCGATCTCCTTTTGCGCTTCGCCGTGCGGCAAAGCCAGGAACAACACATCGCAAGGCTGGAGCGATTGGCGGGAGACGAAGCGCATCGTCGTGCGCTTGCGCAGGTTGGGATGGAGCGAGTAGACGTATTCGCCCAGGTGATGCTCCGACGTAACCTGAGTGACTTGCACCTGAGGATGCGAAAGCAGCAAGCGGAGCAACTCGCCACCGGTGTAACCGGATGCGCCGACAATGCCAACGGTTATCACGGCAACACTCCCGCCAGAGCTTGCGCCGAATACGAAAGCGGCATCACCGCATGGTTTGACATGGCATGCTCGCCGACGGACACCGTGTAATCCACAATCATGCCGGGGATGTCCACGCCCGTCGTGGGAACGGTGGTATGAAACTCCATCGTGTGGTTGACTTCGTTGATCAGGTAGCCACGCTGCGGATCTTCCAGCACGTCAATCGCCAGCACGCCGCCGCCCACGGCGCGCGCCGCCGCCTGGCAGATCGCGTCCAACTCGGGCGTGACGGGACAGAGTTCACCCTGCCCGCCGCGCGCAGTGTTGGTGATCCAGTGCTCGGACTTGCGATAGATCGCGGTCACGGTCTGGTTGCCCACCACGAACGCGCGGATGTCGCGGCCCGGCTTGGTGACGTATTCCTGGATGTAAATGACGCTGTGCTGATACGAGCCGAGGATTTCCTTGTGCTCGATCAAGGCTTCGGCGGCGTCGCGGTCGTTGATCTTGGCGAGCAATCGCCCCCACGAGCCGACGACCGGCTTGAGCACCACCGGGTAGCCCAATTCCTCGATCGCTTTCAGCGCGGCCTCGCTCGAAAAAGCGATGCGCACTCTGGGTTGTGGCACACCCGCCTGCCTCAACGCCGCCGAGGTGACCAGCTTATCGCCGCACGTGGCCGCCACGCTGGCCGAGTTTACCGTGAGGATGCCCCAGGCGTTCAACACCTGGGCGGCATACAGCCCCCGCACATAGGAAATGCTGCGCATCAGCACCACGTCGTACTGCGCCCAAAGACCCGGACCCGCGTCCAGATCAAAGATCGCTTCTCCATCGTCCATGCGATCATACTCGACACCGCGCGCCTCCAGGGCCGCCATCAGCCACTTTTCTTCCACGCGCAGCCGTGACATGAGCAAACCGACTTTCATCTCATCCTCCTCATGGATTCAGACCTGACAGGTTTTCAAAACCTGCCAGGTCTATTCGCCCCAGTCTTCTTCTTCGCGGGGCGCAAGCGAAAGAACCAGCGGATCGAGCGCGGTGACTTCCAGTTCCACGCCGCAATCGGGGCAAACCAGGATTTCACCCAACTGTGTGCCGCTTTCCACGGTCACCTCGGCTTCACATTCAGGACATTGACCTTTCATTGTTCACCTCTTTGAATTTTAGGTTTAGGATTTCTGATTGTTGATTGCGATCACTTTCTTCGCCAATTCAAGTTGCTCTCGCACCGCCTGCGGAGCAGTGCCCCCCCAGGCTGCTCGTCGCGCCAATGCGCGTTCCAGGTCAAAGACCTGAAAGACCTCCGAGTCAAAGGCGGGATGAATCGCCTGCCATTCTGCGAGAGCGAGATCGGTAAGTATAACCCCCAAGTCCTCCGATAGTTTCACTGCGCGGCCTGCGGCTCCATGCGCTTCGCGGAAAGGCACGCCGCGCTCCACCAGATAATCGGCCAGGTCGGTCGCCAGCATTTGAGCATCCACCGCAGCGCGCATCCGGTCGGCGTGAACCTCAAGCGTGGCAATCGCGCCACTCATCACCGGCAACACGATTTCCAGCGTGTCGGCAGCTTCAAAGACAGGCGGCTTGTCTTCCTGCAAGTCTTTGTCGTAAGCGGAGGGCAAAGCTTTCAACGTTGAAAGCAGGCCGGTCAAGAGTCCGATGAGTTTTCCACTTTTGGCCCGCGTCAGTTCGAGCGGATCGGGGTTTTTCTTTTGGGGCATCAAGCTGGAGCCGGTGGAGTAAGCGTCATCCAGAACGACGAAACCGAATTCAGCGGTAGAGTAGAGAATCAACGCTTCGGCCAGGCGACTGAGGTGCAGCCCGACCAACGTCGCACAGAAAAGAAACTCGGCGGCAAAATCCCGGTCGGACACAGCGTCCAGGCTGTTGGGCGAGGCCGAGTCGAAACCCAGGCTCTGACTCAGCGCGTCGCGGTCAATCGGGAAGGTCGTGCCAGCCAGCGCCCCGCTGCCCAGCGGCGAGACAGCCGTTCGTCGTCTGAGATCGTGTAGCCGCTCCCGATCTCGCTGGAGCGCCCACAAGTGAGAGAGCCACCAGTGACTCTGCAGAATCGGCTGGGCGCGCTGAAAGTGCGTGTAGCCGGGCAAGATGATGCCCCAATCCTTTTCGGCGCGGGCGACGAGCGTCGCTTGCAGGTTGCGCAAGTGTGCATCCGTTTGGGCGATGGCCTCCATCACCCACAAGCGAAAGTCAGTGGCGACCTGATCGTTGCGGCTGCGGCCCGTGTGCAGTTTGCCCGCCACCGGGCCGATGCGCTCCGTCAGCCGCCGCTCGACGGCCGTGTGAATGTCCTCGTCGCTGTCCTGAAATTCAAACTGGCCGCTTTCCAACTCGCGCGCGATGTCTTGCAGCCCGCGCACGATTTCATCGGCTTCGGCTGACGGCAGCACGCCGGCTTGCGCCAACGCGCGCGCCCAGGCCACACTGCCGCGCACATCCTGTTGCGCCAGGCGTTGGTCAAACGGCAGCGAATCGTTCAACTTCGCCACCGCTTCATTCACAGAACCGCTCAGTCTTCCAGCCCACAATTTCATAGTGATTTCTGATTGTTGATTTCTGATGGCTGATTGCCAATCTACAATCTAAAATTCTAGTCCCGGATGATTTTTTCTGCGGGAACAGGTGGCACGTCTTGCGCGCCTTGCTCGATGAGCGCCCGAATCTTGAGCGGCAGGCCCCAGAGCCGGATGAACCCGGCAGCGTCGCTGTGGCTATAGATTTCGGAATAGCCAAACGTCGCAATGTCTTCGCGGTAGAGGCTGTAAGGGCTGGTGCGTCCGGCGACGATCAGGTTGCCTTTGTAGAGCTTGAGTGTGATCGAGCCGGTGACGGTTTTTTGCGTCGAGGCAAAGAAGGCATCCATCGCTTCGCGCAGCGGCGTAAACCACTGACCAAAGTACACGAGTTCGGCGTAGCGCTGCGCGACAACGTCTTTATAGTGCAACGTGTCGCGGTCGAGCGTGAGGGCTTCCAATTCCTGGTGAGCGGCGTACAGGATCGTGCCGCCGGGCGTCTCGTACACGCCGCGCGATTTCATGCCCACCAGCCGGTTCTCGACCAAATCCACTTGCCCGATGCCGTGCTTGCCGCCGATCTGGTTGAGCGTCTCGACGATCTGGGCGGGCGAAAGTTTTTTGCCGTTCACCGCCACCGGGTTGCCGCACTCGAACGTGAGCGTGACTTGTTCCGGCTCGTTCGGCGCTTGCTGCGGCGTGACGGAAAGTTGGAACAGCGCATCTTCGGGTGCATTGTTGGCATTCTCCAACGGGCCGCCTTCGTGCGAAAGGTGCCACAGGTTGCGGTCGCGGCTGTAAAGCGAAGAGCCGCTGCTCGTCGGGACGGCGTAACCGTGCGTTTTGAGATAATTCACGGCGTCTTCGCGGGAGCGGATGTTCCACTCGCGCCACGGGGCAATGATCTTTAATCGAGGATTGAGCGCGGTGTACGTCAGCTCAAAGCGCACCTGGTCGTTGCCCTTGCCGGTGCAGCCATGCGCCACGGCGTCCGCGCCTTCCTGCTCGGCCACTTGCACCTGGTACTTGGCGATGAGAGGCCGTGCGGCCGACGTGCCCAGCAAATACTTGCGCTCGTAAATCGCGCCGGAGCGGATCAGCGGAAAGAGATAATCTTGAGCAAACTCTTCGCGCAGGTCGTATTGAAGGAGCTTGCTTGCGCCGCTGGCCTTGGCGCGCTCCGGAAGACCGGCCGTCTCTTCGCCCTGGCCGACGTCGGCGGTGAAGCAGATCACCTCGCAGTCATAGTTCTCACGCAGCCACGACACAATCACCGAAGTGTCCAGGCCGCCCGAATACGCTAACACGACTTTTTTGACAGATACCTTTTCCATTGAATCTCCTTTGTTTGGGGGCGCCGCCCCAAGCTGATCAGACAACAAAAAAAGCCCTCCGGTTTGGAGGGCCTTTGCTGGGCTAAAGTAATGCTCTACAATGTGTGCCTAACCCAAGCGAAACAAACCCACCTCCCCCTTGTGAGGGCGGCCAGGCTTACGAGCGCGCTTGGAGAACAGCACAATGATGTTCATAGTTGGATCGGTCAGACGAATGAAAATTCCTGCTGAGATATTGGGGCGATTATACTCACTTGTGTGGTTTTGTCAAGGGCAGTAATCTTGGAATATTGACACGGCACGAAAGGCGTGGTAGGACATACCACAGATTGTAGGGCGTCCATTTCGTCCTCCAGTCTAATGGATCAGAAAAACCACCTGTTCGCAGCAGGTGGTTTTTCTTTCCGGCTGTTACCAACCGGTCATGTGACCCAGAGAGTTCGCATCTCTCGCCTCAGGCCAACCCGACAACGACAACACAAGGCGCTTGAGGCGAAGCACCTTGTGTTTCGACTATCGAACCTCGTTTCCTCAAAGAGGCCCCTCTATCCACGACTTTGTTCCCTCGATCGACCGTGACTCAGTCGCGTTTGCAGCAGAGGAGCGAGATATAGTCGCAGTTGTCGCCAAAGCACTGCATGCCGGAAACGAACCACCCTTCCTGGCACTTGGCACCATCCCTCTGCCCTTCCGAGATGGCTGTAAAACTACAAACTCGCATGTTCCGCAGGTAGTCGGTTCTCAGGAATTGTAGGCTGATGTTGTCGCAGTAGTCAACCTTTCACGCGATCCCGTTCACCCATCCCAGCGTGTACGTTGCGGCCGGCTGCTTCATGAATCTGTCCGACCGTGCGGCACTACCGCGAGTAGCAGCAGAAGAACATTGCGTCATTCAGCGCCGTATCATCCCCACTGTGCTGAAAGGCCTCCACACGAGTCTCGATCCCGCAGATGGCCGTGTCAGCCGGGCACATTTGCAGGCTCGACCAGGTGCCGAATTCGGCATTGTGCTCGATCACTAGTTCGGATCCGCCGGTGCAGATGAAGGCGACATTGTCGGCGGCTGTATCGTCGCCGTCGCCTTGCCTTCGCTCGATCATCATCCTTGCCCCTGTGAGGTATTGGTCATTCGGGCATTGCTTGCCGCCGCGCCACGATCCCCACCCTCCTTCCCCGGAAGTTACCTCGCCCACCGGAATGCCGTCCTTACCGCAAGTGAGTCGGATGCCGTTCAAGGCAGTGTCGTCATCCCCGCCCTGGCGACTCTCGACCTTCACATCGAAACCGTAGGCCAGTTTTGAGTTAGGGCACATTGCTAGTCCATGCCAATCGCCCCAGAACCCACCGAACTGACCAATCGCGCGCACTGCTTCGCCTACCCTGCTCAGGACCTGGACCTGGCTAGTGAAGGTCTGCGTCTGGCCGCTGGCATTCGTGACGGTCAGGCTGATGGTGTAGGTGCCGGCCCTCCCATAAGTGTGTGCAGGCGGCTGCCGGACGGTGGCCCCGTTGCCGTCTCCAAAGTTCCAGTTCCAACTCTGGATGCCCCCTGACGACTGGTCGGTCACCTGCACTACGAGCGGCCACTTGCCGCTAGTGGGTGCTGCCCTGAAGGAGGCAACCAGCGGTATGGGTGTCTGCGTGCGCGTGGGCGTGCGCGTGGGCGTGGGTGTAAGCGTGGGCGAGGGACTAGGCGTCGGCGTATGAACCGGGACGGAGTATTCGACCGTTGGTGTTCCAGCAGCTCCGTACCGGACCAGAATGCTGTTCGCTGCCACGGGATTTTCGATGACCGGGCCGATGTCCACCGTAAGCTTATCATCGGAGCCGCCTACCTGGAGTGCCACTTTCCCAAAGGTCACCGTGGGCATTCCGAGGCCCGTCGCCAGGTACATGCCCTTGAGAACCAAGCCGGCAGACCGATGGTCTTGCGAGGCGACCACGACAGTAGGTTCAAAGTCCATGACCTGAGGTGGTCGGTAGTCAATCAGTTTCTTGAAGACCAAGTCCGCTTCGTTGCCCTGTCCGGCAGAGGTCAGGGCATAGGCTCGCAGCGGCGGATAGAGCATCGCGAATGGCGCCAGGGCAACGACCAAGCTGACCGCCATCAGGACGGCGGCCATGGTCCGTTGCAGCCCGACCGCTGGCAGACGTCTCGCGAAGATCAACCGGCCCCATCCAAAAGTGGCGATGAAGAGCAGCAGGATTCCCACCGCCACACCGCCTACCGAGAGTATCCTGTCGGCGACGGTGTTGACAAAGATGATCCCGCCTGTGGTGGCGCCGGCGATCGTCTTGTCGGCAGCATCCTGGGTTTGCTGGATCGTCCTGCGCATCCCAAGTTCGGCCTCCCGGATGGTATTGCGCGCTTCGTTGCCGGTGGCCTGGATGATGTCCAGAGCATAGGCATGAAGCTGATCTACCTGGTGCTCGATCCAGACCAGCTTGAGTTGGATCATCTTGTCGAGCTTGTCGATTTTCTGGTCGAGTTGCGTGCCGACGAGGGTAATGACTTCCGTCGCCAGTCCCGAGAGCTGGGCACTTGCGTCTTCGATCGTTTTCCGGGCTTCTTCGCCGGCCTTGGCTTCTGCCTCGGTCAGGGCATTCTCGGCAGCTTGAATGGAATCGAGCACACCCTGACCAGTGTCAACTTTGAGATTCAGTTTGTAGTCAGTGGGAAGATCCCCAACGGGGACGCAACTGGCAGCGGTTATCATGACAACGCACAGCAAAGAGAAGATGCGGATGCACGATGACATTTTAGCCATGCTTATACCTCCGCGTGAATGGCGAGTCAGACAGATTTGCGCAAGGTGGCTGGAGCTGAGAGGCAGCAAACGATGCAGGCACCACACCGACTGTCCGACATATAGAGTATAAATCAGTTTTTGCCGCCTGTGTGTTACAGTTTTCACGGAATATATGTCCTATCCGCTAACATGTCGAACGCTTGACAGAACGCTATTGGCGTTTCATTCAAGCCGGATTCGTGCATTTGCCGACGTGCGGCAGCATGCCGGTGGACTGTTCAAGATGTTAGCGGACACCACATTTTCACGGAATAGACGTTATCGGAAATAAGGGCAATGCCCCTTTGGCAAGAATTGTAGTTCTGTTCGATTGGGCAACTGCAAAATTGATTAGATGAGTATCGAATCAAACAGGCAAAAAAATGGCCTTTGATTTGATGACTATCGAATCAGTTTTGTACTGCCGGATGGAATCCGACTGATCTGTGCCCGACTCTGGCGTTACTGCTTATTTCCGATAAAGTCTAATATATCGCAAAGTTGATAGGCGCTTACTGCGCCGACATGTAAAAAAGTTTGTCGATAGAGCTATGCCGCAATGCTGATAGTCTGGAACAGGTGGCGCATCTCGACTTGGATGGTTTCGTAATGAGCATCGATGGGGCTTTGATGTTTGGGCCTGGGTCCGCGTTTGGGTTTGCCGGCGCCGGCCAAAACGGGTTTGATCGTAACAGCTCAGGCATAGCACAGGTCTAGCACATCTCCAACGATTTTCTATTGTCGATCATACATCAGGCAGCTATAGTAGAACCCATGACGACATCACCATTACCGACGCACGACGAAGTACGCGCCGCCACCAGCACGGCGAAGAGGCAGTGCTGGCCCGTTCGGCCTCTTTGTACTGACAAAAACGCCAGACCGGCATATATAGCCAGTGATAGGCTCTGGAGGCGTGTTGACCCAACATGTTGCGGTATTCTGGACGCTGCGACGCGATGTCTAAAACCATATTTTTCTTGATTTCTCCAACTGCCCTTCCTGTCCTCTCCTGTCCCCTAGGGGGTTCATTTTACCACTTCATAAAGCGTCACGTGCTCATTCTTGTACGCCACGCGCAAGCGACCCTCGGCCACCATCTGGTCGAATTTGGCGAGGCCCGCTGCCGGGTAATACAGCCGCTCCGGGTAGCCGACGATCACGTAACCGACGTCGCAGCTTTGGATCAACGTCCAGGCTGTGCCGGTGTCCAGCGACGCAAAGATCTGATTCGTGTCGGCGATGCGGTTGTCAATCACGACGCTGGGCAGAATAGAGCGCTGTTGCCGCTGATGATAGTTATAGCCGATGAGCGCGGGCAGGCCGGTGTAGGTGGTCACGCGGTTGCGCAGGCTGCGATATTCAGGCGCTGCCGCCGATTCGGCCACCACCGGCGTCCCTTTGATGTTATCCTGCATCCAGATGAGCGCGTCGTACTCGTCGCGGAAGGAATACTCTCGGCCTTGTTCGTTGGCGCGCGCGAGCGTCATAAACTTCATCGCGTCCAACGTCGGCCCGACGCGCACGTCAAAGCGGTCGTTGATCTTGGCGCGCGTCGCCAGGACGGGATAGAGCAATCCCGCTGCGACGAGCGCGACGATAGCAAGCGCCACGGCCTCGCGCCAGTCGCGCGACCAGCGGCGCATGTGTTGAGCCAGCCAGCCGACCATCACCGCCGACGCAATGCCGAGCATGATCCACACCTGCAAATAGAACTTGAAGACGGTGTTCATCCGGCCAATGTCGCCCTTGAGCACGATCACCTCGACGGCAAACGTCAGCGCCAGCGCCATCAACACCATCACCAGCACGAATTGGTGTACGGGCTCGCGCCTCCAACGGAGCAGCACCAGCAGCGTCAGCGCCATCAGCGGCGCGACGACCAGAATCACTTCGTACCCTATGAACGTCAACGCTGCCGTGGCGACGCCGGCGGTCAGGATGATGACGAGCGCCAACTCGAACCATGCGCCGCTCGACCTGGTCGCTGCGACGAACCAGCGCAAGCCCATGCGACGCAATTCAGCCAGCGCGTAAACCGCTACCGGGAACAAAAAGATGCCGTGGATGAGGATGTAGGGCTGGAGCGTCGTGCGCGCTCCCTTCCACAACTCGACGCTGGAATAGGCCGTGGCGTAATGCTCGATGTAGGGGCGAAAGGCGAGGATGGACAGGCCCATTACGCCGGTGTAGGCCGCGTCAATCCAACGCCACTGGGCTGGCCCGGATTGATCTTCGATGAGCCGATGCACCAACTGCCCCGCCACGAACAACAGCACCGCGATCCCGACGAACGTTGGCACATCGTTGATGCCGCCCAGCACCCACGCTGCGCCGAACAGCCCGATCCCCAGCGCGCCGCTGAGCACGGCATGTAGGCTGCTGTCCTTATACCGGCTTCTCAGTCCGCTAATGAACAACGCGATGAGCGCCAGCGCCAGGTACGTGGGATAGTCCCACGTGTTGTTCGCGCGCGCTACTCCCACCACCAGTGCGCCGATCACCACGCTCACCGCCGCGTCCACCGAGCGCCATTGCCGCCGCATCGCCCAACCGACGGCCAGGCCCAGCATCAACACCGTCAGCGGGAACGCGATCATGTGCGCGTGCAGGTCGCTATACAGGAACGTAAAGAACGGGAACTCGTTGATCTCGCCGTTGGTCATGATCCGGCTGGCGTTCCAGTACCACCACTCGATGTTCATCGTCATCCGCTGACCCTGGATCATCAGTATCAGCCCGCGCACCGCGCTGACCAGCCCCGCTAATCCCGGGATCGTGCTTTGGAATGCCGACGCGCCAAGTTGGCTCAACTGCGTGTAGATGAGGTACAGCTCACCCAAGTTGCCGAGAAAGACGACAAATAGCGCAGCAAGCAATCCCACTCCAATTGCGTGTCGCGTACTGCGCGCTTCGCGTGCGTGTTGCGTATCTGACTTCCGATTTCCGACTTCCGACTTCCGAAATAGGTTGAACGCAACCGAGAACGCGCCCAATGCCGTGAGGGCCGCCAACATCGGCAGCACGATGTTATACGCCAGCGCGGGGACAATGCCTAACAGCTTGATCGGCGTTGACACCAGTACAAAGCCAAAATAGTAATAGTTCATCTCCCCGCCGGCAAACCACGGGTCATAGGGCGGAAAGTAGTTGGTCTTGAGAACGGCGTTGAGGTACGCAAAATCCATAGGGCGCTCGCCGCCCAGCACAAAGTGCCACAGGTCGCTGTTGCCGTAGCGGATGAGCAAAAAGATGGCGAACACCACGGCGAACAGCGCCTCTTCCACCAGGATCAATCGCCAGGACTGGCGCAAGAATGATCCGATCTCGGCTCGGCGCTTCAATGCCAGCACCGCGCCCAGGGCGGCCAGGATCAACGTCGCAACCAGCAGCGTGCTGCGCGCAAACGTCAAGACGCGCAGGCTGGCTGCCAGCCACGCCAGGTACGTCACGATCAGCAGCCCCAGCGTGCGCGCCAGTCCCCAGCCGCGATCTGCCAGCGCGGGCCACGCGAACGCGATCAGGGGCCAAGCGATCACGCCCAGCAAAAAGAGTAACAGCCACCAGGCCGCAATAGCCAGCAGCGGAAAGCGATTGAGCAAGCTGTTCCGGTTGTACAGCGCCGACCATGTGCCGGACTGTTGCTGCTTTTGCCACACGTCGGGGTCGAGCATCAACGCGGTGGGAGCGGCAGTGGCTTGCGTGGGCCACAGCTTGACCGTGCGATTAAGATCGAACCGGCCCAAAATCTGCGCGGCTTTCTCCGGTGAAAAATCGGCCGTCTTGCGCAAGATCGCCACGCGCGGATGATCGTACACGCTGAACGCTTCTTCGGCGGGCGGCAGCGGCACATTGATACATCCTGGAGCACGGTCGAACGGATTGGGGACGCCGAGCGCTTCCGTGCTTTCCTGGTCGGGGAAACAGAACGGCCCGATCTTTACGTATGAATCGAACTCGGCCACTTTTTCGAATCCCAATCGCCCGTCGAACAACGCGCGGTAGTATTCCGACGTCATCGGGTAGCGTGTGGGCAGGCGTGGGATGGAGCCGTACAGCCGGTTGCTGGAAAGCACCAGATAGTCGGCCTGCGTCAGCCACGAGATCATTTGCGCATATTTGCTGGAATCGTCTTCGGCATAGTTCGGTATGTCTATCCCACGGTAGATGCTAAAGGCGTCTTTGCCCTCCATGCGGAGCGGCAGCGGATCGTCCCAGTGCTCGTTGCCGATGACGCTCGTATGCGCGACGACCTGCCCGCCTCCGTTGACAGAGATGTTCAGGTAATAATTCTGGTTGGAGTTCAACGACGCGCGAGCAAAGTTGAACGTATAATTCCCGCCACGCATCCCGGCCTGTTCCAGGTTCGTCGTCAGTTCGGCTTGAGCCAGCACGTGTGTGTTGAACATGTCATCGGTCACGGCGGCGCGAATTGTCTCAGGGCTGGGGCTCGAGTTTGAATCGGCCAGATGATTGAGTGTGACTGACGTGAGCGTGGCCGTCACCGGCAGGCGGAAAGGCCACGCCGTGGGCTGGGCCGAGTAGGGTATATCGGCAGGGAGCGGCAGTTGCAGTGTGCCTTCGCCGCTATCTGTGGCATAGCGCAGCGTCGCCGCCGTCGGCACGTTCTCATACATCCACTGCGATGCGGCGACGCGCGTGACCGGTCGCGCGTAGATGCGCGTGAATCCCCACGCCCAGGCCGCCGTCCCAATTACCACCACGGTCGTCAACAACGCAGCGGTTTTCTTTTGCAGTTTGAAATTTCGCGTACTCGCGGGCTGTGCCGAAATTTGAAACTTGAAATTTGTCAGCCAATACGCCGCAAACAAAATGAAGAACGGATACACCGGCAAGATGTACCGCATAGACTTGACCCACTGCGTGCCCTGGTAGATAAAGAACGCCGTCGCCCACAGCCAGGGCAACAAGTGATCGCGCCATCGCTTGCGAGCCAGAATCTCCCAGGCCACCCAGGCCCAACCGGCCCATGCAGCCAGCCCCAGCGGGATGCCCAGCCCCCACACGACCATATTCACCCACGGGAAGATGATCGGCGCGCGGTCCGTCCACTGGTGGCCCGGTGGATAGTCCATGGTGCCGTTGACCATGGCCTGAACCTGGTTCATGTTCGAGCGCCAGCGCGCCTCCAGGCTGATGTTCCAAAACTTGGGGCCACTGAAGGCATAGGGTTGGAACACGCGGAAGGCGAGCGCCGCCAATAGGCCTGCCAGCATCAACTTGAAGAGCGTCGTTCCGAACTGATTGCGCGTCCGCTCGTCGTGCGACCAGTACAACACAGCCGCCAGCGCCACGAATCCCGCCACCGGCCACACGTTAGCCTTGCTGGCTACAGCCATCCCGACGGCCAGGCCGCTGGCCGCAAAGTGGAACCAGCCGCCTTCGCGCGAGGCGCGCATGATAAAGTAAAACGCGGCGACGACAAAAAAATTGGCGAACGTGTCCACCGTGAAAAAGTGCGATTGCTGGATCGGCAGGACGGCCGCCGCCGAAAGCAATGCCGCCAGCACAGCCACGCGGTCGCCGTACAGCCGGCGCGCCATCACGAACAAAAACAAAAGCGCGCCCAGGTCAGCCAACGCGCTCAGTTGCCGCCCGACCAGCGTGATCTGGTTGTAATCGGTTTGCTTGAGTGCCTCGCCCACGTAGCGCACGATAAAAATCGGCAGCGTCCCGTAGACAAAGAAGCCATAGTTGCGATTGACCGGGTTGAGCGAGGACTTGGCCGAATCAAAAAACTCGCTCAAGCTTTTGACCGGCGCGATGCCGGTTTCGACCATGGTCAGGAAGCGCTCGTCGGGGTGGAGATGCTGGTTCTCGTCCCAGTTCAAGCCGACGGAGCGAAAGTACACGGCAGCGGCGACCGCCACGAGAAACAAAATAGCCAGTGCCAGGTCTTCCCAACGATTCTTTTTGTCTTGCGGAGTCAATGTCATCCAGTGGTCCTTGATCAATCACGATATTGCGTACTGCGTATTCCGTGTGTAGTTATACACCGTACGTTTCAGGGTTTGGCGGTGGCGACAATCGGCAGTGGCCGTGGCGCTTCCAGCGGTGTAGCATACATCCAACCCACCGGCGTTGCAACGGTGGTGGGCCGCTCTGGAGTGTACGTCGCCGAAGCGACCGGCGTGGCGCTAGCGTAAAGCGCCGTCACGGTGAGCGGCGGACGGCCCAGCCCGATCCACGCTTGCACCATCACGGCGACAGTGAGCACTGCCGCTGTGGACATGGCCAACCCCACGGCGATGAATCCCGGTGAACTGTGCCGTGTCGGTGCGGCTGCCTTGCGCAACTGGGGCAGGCGCGCGGCAATCTCCGGCCAGCCATCGCGCACGCGCGGCGGCACAATCGGGAGCATGACCGGAATCGTCGCTGCCACCCGGTTATGGAGCGCTTGATGCTGCCCCAACTCGGCACGGCAGTCCGCGCAAGCGCGCAGATGGCCCTCGGCCTCCGCGCGTTCTTGTGGCGTCAGCATGTCCCAGGCATAATCAATCAGTTTGTCACCCAGATGCTTGTTCATGTCACTCGCTCCTGCCGCATAGGGATGCGGCAGCTCCTGTCGCATCGGGACGCGTCAGCTACTCTAATAATTTGCGCAGTTCTTTGTGCGCCAATCGCACCCGGCTCTGGATCGTCTTCATCGGGCAGCCCAAGATTTGCCCAATCTCTGGGTACGTCAGATTCTCAAAGTAGCGCAGCACGACGGCTTCGCGCAGCTTGGGCGAAAGCTGGCCCAGCGCGGCCCATACGCACTCCCGTTCGGCTTGCAGCTCGCTCAACTCTTCTGGCGGTCTTGTCTCGTTAGTGGTCTCGCTCTCGCTCCACTCACCGATCTCGACGGTGGGCAGCCATTTGCGCCGCAGCTTGTTGCGGCTTCGGCTGATGGTGATGGTATACAACCACGTACGAAAGGCGGACTTTGATGGGTCAAAGCTTCCCAGACGGCTGAGCGCGTAGACGAACACGTCCTGCGTGACTTCTTCCGCGTCCTGCTCCTGGCGCAAGATGCCATAGGCCAGGCGGTAGACGCAACCGCACCAGCGTTGGTAGAGATCAGCGCAGGCATTCGAGTCACCGGTCAGGCAGCGTTGGATCAGGTCGCTATCGTCCATCAAAACATCCTGAGATTATACACGATGACGGGCTGCATAGATCACTGCGCGGATCACCGCGCGGACCACCGCCCTCATCCCCGGCCCTTCTTCGGTCGGACGCTTCGCGCGACTGGCGAAGGAAGTCATCTCGCCGGGACGAGAAACAGGATAAAGTCGTGACCTGGAATCCGCGATGGTCGCCGTACGGCGTATCCCTGCGCGAATGTTTCCTGGAGGATTTGGAGACCCTTCACGTCGCTTGGGTGCAGCAGGTACATCTGCGGCGCAGGGTCATCGCGCAGCCGTTGCAGGTCTGTCACGCGATCCAAGACGACGTTCGTGTTTTGCCAGTCAGGGTTCCCCATCAAGAGCGCCAACGCGCGCGTGTCCACCCAGTACGGCCAGGCGTGGATGACAATGTGCTGCAAATCCCCGCCAGTGGCGATAAAGCCTCGCATCGCGTCTGCCATCTCGGAGCTATTCTGTGAGGATAATTGGTACGAATGATAATAGCCCACAAAATAGCGTTGGTAGTTGATGAGCGTGGTCGCCGCCAGTATCAGCGCCAGCAGCGGCACGGCCAGCCACACTCCCCATCGAGTCCCTCCCAGTTCCTTTGCGGCTCGCGCGACACCATACAATCCCAATCCGACCAGCACGGCCACCACCGGAATAGCGCCAGCCGTGCGCACCACGCTTGGATTTTCGCCGGGAAAGGCCAGGCTGAGGATGGAGGGGAGTAGCAGGATGATGCCGGACAAGATCGCCATCAGCAGCGGCCAATCGCGTCGCCGAAACAGTCGGTACAGCGCCGCCATCACGCCAAAGATCAAGAACACGCCGCCGACTTCATCGAGCGTGGGCTTGTTAGGCAGCGTGTTGGCCCACACGGTGTCGCCGATGACGTTGAACATGCCCAATGCGCGCAGCGTGTTGTTCGCCAGCGTCCACCCGATGTTGTGGGCGGTGACGCCGTAATCGCCTTCGATGCGCGTCGCGCTGCGGTGCCAAAACATCTCTGGACTATCGTGCCAGTAGCGGCCCAGCGGCACGAACACGATGACGGCGATCCAGGTGAACACAGTCAAGTTGAGGACGAGCTGCTCCCAGGCCGGCCAGGAACGTGGTCGCTGGATCAGCAGCTTGAATAGCACCAGCACGACGATCACAATCGGCATGACCCGGTACGCGGTGTAACCGTAAAAGCCCGCGCCAAAAATCAGCCCGGCGATGAGATAGTCGGCGCGGCGTCCGGTGCGCAGTGCACGCAAGAGCACCCACAGCGCAAAGGTGGTCGCAATCGCCGCGTAAGGGAAACGCAAGCCCATGCGCGTGATGGACTCGGCCCATTGCATCACCGAGGCAAAGAAGGCTGCCAGCAGTCCCACGTCCTCACCGGCCAGCTCACGCCCCAGCAGGTAGATGCCATAGATCGTGACGATGCCGATCAGCGCGTTCGCCAGCTTGAGTCCATAAAAGGTGATGCCGGTATTGAACACGCGCATGACGGTGAACGCCCAATAAAACTGGAACGGCTCGCGGCCCGTGTTGCGCTCGAAATAAATCGAGCGCACGCCGTGAGACAGATCGTAGATGTCCAAAAGCTTTTCGATGTGGTCGCTCGTCATCTCTGGCGGAACCTGCTCCAGGCGGTACAGCCGGAAGAACGCTGCCAGCGCAATGATGGCGATCAGCGCGACTGTGCGCCAGCGGAGGTGGATGAAAAACCCCTCGCTCCTAACTCCTTTACCGAGAAGGGAGAAAGGATCACTGAGCAGGGGAGGCCATTTGATGTGCACTTGGGGCCACATCGCTGCCAGGAAATACAAGGTGGAACCTATCCAGCCTATCACACCGAATAACGTAAAGGTGTTGTTGGCGCAAGCCCAATACGTCAGCGCCGCCAAAACCAGCGATACAAACACCAACAGCCAACGCCGGGTGACTGGCTCGAAGGGCGTGTCAGTTGGACGCGGCGCGGGCGACGAGGTCACGCCGACGCGAACCAGCACGCGCCAGAACGAGAACAACCCAAGCGCGTAAAAGATCGCCGCGTCAACCGGGAACTGGGGCAGGTTCGTGAGATAATGCTGGCCCAGCAAACAAAAGACCAGGCTGCTCGCCAGCCAGAACAATGTTCGCAGTCGTTGACGGATGGCTAGATTGCTAATTGTTGATCGTGGATTGCTAAATGCGGATGGTATATCGCTCATCGCCTATCGCTTCACGCATCACGTTTCACGTCTTGGGTTTTTCGGCAACGAAGAATAGGTACGCGCCCCGCTCCGGCAATGGCTCGTCATAGTAACGACGCACCAGCCGCCTGGTGAGCCACAGGTTGGCGCGTGTGGGCGAGATGATCCAGCGGCCAAACAATTTCTTAGCCAAGACGCTGGGCACGCCGAAATAGTGTCCCCATTCCAGCGTCGCCAGCGCGCCCTGCGAAAAGTAATACCAGTGCTTGACCAGCCGAAGGCCGGCGGAGTCGAGGCGCGCTTTCCACGTGGCCGGGTCATCGCAGTGATGATGCCGGCTGATGCGATTAAAGAACGCTTCATAGCTCTGAGCCGGGCCGCTCAGCCCCACGCGTCGCAGCCCGCGCGAAATCGAAAGGAACGACAAGAATTTTTCGCTCGGCACGCAGAACACCAACTGGCCGCCGGGCTTGAGCACGCGCGCCACTTCGACCAGCACCGGATCGAGATCGGGAATGTGCTCCAATACAGAGTTGCTGATGACAGTGCTAAAGTGGGCTGACGGGAACGGTATCCTCGCGCCGGAAGCCTGCATCACGAGCGAGTACGCCGTACGCCCTCGCGCTTCCACGAGCGGCCCCCACCACGGATCAATCCCGACGAGGGGAGGGTGGGGGGGCATGGCGGAGGCAAAGTGACCGTCGCCGCAGCCCAGGTCGAGGATTGGCTCAACCAGCGGAATGTCCTCGTAAAATCGCGCCTCGACCGCGCGCAAGAGCGCGCGAAAGTAGGGCAGGTCTTGAAGGTGTTGCCACAAAAAGTCGTCTGGCATCAGACTCCGTTTGGTGTATGGGGATCAGGTGGTGTGCGGGTCAATCCGTTTTAGCGGCCCCAGCAAATCTAGCTCCATCGAAAAACATCCGGTGGTCTCCATGCCACACACGAAAGGCTTCAGGTATCCTCGACCTGTGCCCAGGGTCTATATCCGCCGGCAAACCATCCTCTGGAAACCAGCCTGTGTCCAACACTTCAATGGCATGGGATGGCGGCTCTATTCCTTCCTGGCTTGACGGCTCGCACAGAAACACGAACTGATACAAGTGATGGCGACTTGTTGTGCCGCAGAACCGCGAATCGAACACTCCGACGAGGGACGGGACTCGACAATGCACTCCCGTTTCCTCCAATGCCTCCCGCACTACCCCTTCTGCCGGTGTTTCTCCTACCTCGAAGGCTCCGCCAGGCATCGCCCACTTGCCATTGTCCGCACGTCGAATCAGCAGAATCTGCCCCTTATCGTCAATCACGGCTGCATCTCCTCCTACCGCCGGTGTCGGGCGGGAGAAAACAGGGGCCCTCAAGGGTTCAATCTGCTCCCAGGATTCGCCAGTCGCCAGAGCCAGCATTTCCATTGCTACCGTCTGCACCGCGCGGAATGCGGCTTCGTCATGGATGCTTTTGGAGAAAAGCAAACCCATCGCTGAGGTGTCTCGCAGTTTGTCAGCCCACAACGCAATCTGTTCCGCTGGTGTCATAGCTCGATCACTTTCTCAGCAGTCAAGAAAATTCGCTCTCTTACGTTGCCCAGCCATGGCTTGGCACACGAGCCTGTGACGACAATTTGGCTAGACAATCCGCAATCATTTGACTTTCCACAACCGCGTCGTCTCGTCCTGCGCCGTTGACGCCAGCGTCGCTCCATCGGGCGAAAAGGCAACACTCTGCACGCCCCGGGTATGTCCGGTCAGGCTACGCAGCTCGCGTCCACTTGCCACGTCCCACACCTTGATCGTGACGTCGTTCGATGCCGAAGCCAACAGCTTCCCATCCGGCGAAAAAGCCAGGCTGTCAACCGTGTCCTTGTGGCCGGTCAAGGTCTGCAGCACACGCCCACTGGCCAACTCCCATATCCGGATCGGGTTATTGCCTGTCCCGGCGGTGGCCAGCAAGGTCCCATCGGGCGAGAGAGCCAGCCGGTAGGCCCCATTCGGTCCCTCGCCCAGGCTGCGCGCTTCTTGCCCACTCGCCACGTCCCATATCTTTATAGAGGACCAGCCGCCTGAGATGAGGGAGCGCCCGTCCGGCGAGAAGGCGATGGCTGAACCATCTTTAACCACAAGCGTGCCGACCTCGTTCCCGCTTGCCACCTCGAACAGCTTGACCGTCTGCTCAATCACCACGGCCAGCGTCGTCCCATCGGGCGAGAACGCCAAAAAGTAACCCGATGCTGCGCTCGTCGAGATGTGAGTCCTGGGCAAGGTGCGCAGCTCGCTGCCGCTCGCCACGTCGTACAACTTGACGTCGCTCCCTATCGCCGCCAACGTGGTCCCATCCGGCGATAAGGTCATGCCCGTCACCCAACCGCCCACATCAATCGCTCGCGTCTGCTTCAAGGTCTGGGCATCGTAAAAGTAAATCTTGTCGGAGGCGAGCAGCAGCAATTTGCCATCGGGTGACCAGATCACTTGCTGGCCGCCTTTGTCCAATAATTCCGATTGTGCGATCTTGCCGGCATTGTCAACCGAAATGGCCGACGCCGACTGCGGCATGGGTGTTCGCGTTGGGCCAGCCGCAGCGCGGTTTGGGGTCGCGCTCGGCGTGGCTGCGCTGGACGACATTCCCCACAGTCGCGTCGTTCCATCCTGCGCTGTTGACGCCAATCTTGTGCCATCCGGCGAAAAGGCCACGCTCTGCACGCCGTTCGTGTGCCCGATGAGGGTTTGAAGTTCATCCCCGCTCGCCACGTCCCATACTTTGATCGTGACATCGTTCGATGCCGTTGCCATCAGCCGCTCGTCGGGCGAAAAACTCAGGCTGTTGACCGTATCCTTGTGTCCCGTAAAAGTTTGCAGCGCGCGCCCGTCGGTTGCATCCCACAGCCGGATCGGATCGCTGCTCACCGCCACAGATACCAGCCTGTTCCCCTTGGGCAGAAAGGCCACTCGGTTTGTCCCCAGCATCATGTCGCCAAAGCTGAGCGCCTGTTGTCCACTGACTACATCCCACAACTTTAATCCGCTGCCCCAGCCCGCCGAGGCCAGGGTGCGTCCGTCGGGCGAAAAGGCGATGGCGAACGCGCCCTTGACCACGAGCGTGCCCGTTTCGCTTCCGCTTGCCACGTCGAATAGCTTGACGGTTTCTTCAATCACCACGGCCAATGTCTTGCCATCGGGTGAGAAGGCCAAAAAGTATCCCGACGCCGCACCGGAGGAGATGTTCGTCCTGGGCAGCGTGCGGAGTTGGCTGCCCGTGGTCATGTCATACAACTTGACGTCGCGGGCTATCACGGCCAACACGGTCCCGTCCGGCGAGATGGCCAGACCATTCACCCAATCACCCGCATCAATCATCCGAGTCTGCTTCAAGGTCAGGGCGTCGTAGATGTAAATCTTGTCCGAGGCGAGCAGCAGCAGTTTGCCATCGGGCGACCAGGCCACCTGCTTGCCGCCTTTGTCCAGAACGGCCAATTGTGCATAGTGGGTCGCAACGGACGACGTGGGCTTGGGCGCGGGCGTGTTTGTTGGGATAGATGGCGCGCGGGTTGGAGTTTTCAGCGCCGGCGCGGTTCTTGTGGCGGGCAACGTGGGCGGCGCTTGCGTGCTGACCGGAACGGTCGTGCCGCGGATTGCGACCACCCGTGTCGGCGTGGTGGTCGTCAATTTCGATCCTACCGCCTTGATGCCCAAGGCCAACACGCCCACCGCGATCAAGCAGATCAGCAGTCCGCCCCCGCCGATGGCCCACACCCAGCCAGGCAGACCGCGCCTCGCGGCGGGTGACGCGGCCGGAGCCGAGGGTGGTACGGGGCGTGTCGTGATCGGAGACGGCGCGACCGGACGCTGCATGGCAGGCCGTCCGAGTGCCTGCTCCAATGCGCCCACGAAATCTCCGCACGAAGCGTACCGTTCGGCGGGCGGTTTTGCCAGCGCGCGATTCAGCGCCGGTTCGACAGTCGCAGGCAAATCGGGGCAGCAGGCCGTGGCGGACGGCGGCGGCTCGCTTACTTGCTTGAACAGAATCGCCGTCGTCGTGTCGGCGTCGAACGGGACGCGACTTGTCAGCATCTCGAAGGCGACGATGCCCAGCGCGTACTGATCGGTGCGCGCGGTTACGTCTTCCCCTTTGATCTGCTCCGGCGACATATAGTGCGGCGTGCCGATGGCGGCACCTGTTCCCGTCAGTCGTGATTCTTCGACAGCCTTGACGATACCGAAATCGGTCAGGATCACCTGGCCTCGCTCATCGAACATCACATTGACGGGTTTCACGTCGCGATGAATCAAGCCCTTGCCATGGGCATAGTCCAACGCGTCGGCCAGTTGGCGCAAGATAGGCAGCGCCTCGGCGGGCGTCAAACGTCCTCTTTGCGCGATGAGCTGCGTGAGCGATCCCCCCGGCAGGTAGGCCATCACGAAATAATAGTTGGCCCCGTCCTGCCCCACGTCATAGATGCTGACGATGTTCGGGTGATGCAACTGGGCCACCGCGCGCGCCTCGCGCATAAAGCGTTCTACGAACGCTTTTTCCCACACCAGGTGAGGTGCCAGCAGCTTGATCGCCACTTGGCGATTGAGGAACGGATCGTGGCCTTTGTAAACCGCGCCCATCCCGCCGCGCCCGATTTCTTCAAGGACCTGGTATTTGCCCAGGTTGGGAAATGAGGTAGACATAGAGTCTCCTATGGGTCTGATTTGCGACAAGGGTTGACTTTTGACGCGTGCTCGGCTAGGATATAACTACATTGGCCCAAGGCTTCCGGGATGGACATCGAATTCATCCGGCAAAAAAATCCGACAGAGAGCCTACGTCATTGACCCTCAGCACATCTTGGTGTTGGATAAATAGGGTGTCACGCCGGATGACATCGAGCAAGTTATCCTGACGGGCGAGATCATTGAAAGCTATCCGCACAACGGCAGCGAGTTCAGCCGCGCGCGGTCACTGGCGAGTAACGCCACGTGAACCGAAACGACAGTTAGCCAACTACGCTGCGACTACGGCGCGAAGCGCATGGGCTGGAACGGATTGTTAGGCGCGGCTTGGCTTCAGGTCGTTATAGAGTTTTGAGAATAACTCTTTGCCGAATTTCACAAGGCTGTTACAGTAGTCAAACGATGGCACAATATCAAAGAACGGGCCAGAATACTCTATCATGTTGTGCTTTTGTAAGTAATGAAACAGGTCTTTTTCAATATGGATGTAAACAGTCGTTCCATCATCAAGAGAATGCGGCATTGACTGTCCGTCAGATTTGTAGTAGCTCCAAGGCAATCGTCTGCCGTCATGAACTATTGCATTCCTGAGTCTACCTATGCGGGTTAGCTCCTGCCAGTGAATGGCATCTATTGAGTATTTCCTTGCTTCAAGTAGAAACCTGCGGGCGCGCCAAATACCTTTACCAAAGCTTTCATTGTTTTTAGGGTTGACTGAGATACTCAGCTTAAGTTCTTCACACAAATCAATTAGTCTTTGTTCGACAAAAGAATACCATGTGACTATGAAGCTCAAAAGTAGAAGTTGCGGAAAATCCTGCCCAGCCTCAATAAAATCATCTGTGTAATGGTCGTCCCAAATGGCGGCTTCGTCTTCTGTCATTTCCTGTGCCATGTCTTCTTGGTAAGACGTTTCGAGTTTTTTGAAATGCTGTTGAAGAGATGTCTCAACCAAATCCAAGTATCTGGACATTTGCTCCAGTTCAAGCCTTATGAGTAAGTATCCAATGTTCATACGCATTGTGTATGTTCTCTAATCTAGGGGTCTTCCCCGTCTGTCACGAGGCCAACCTTTAGGTATATACGTTCGCTTCTTTCCATGGCGGTATGTAGTGCGTGGTACATCTAAAAGGCCGCCTTTGCCGAAAAGCATTTTGAAGGGGAAGAGAAACAGGCCAGTTAAGCAACCACCACAACCACTGCTGTTCTTGCTCTTTGGCATACCTTGCCTCCCGAATGAAGCTGCATGAAATGATATTTGAGCACGCTGCCGCGGCTAACTTGTTTTTGGGTTTCTTGTCAGATGGAATGCCATTCAGTCTTGAGCTAGTCTACGCCAGATCGCCCTACTGTGCCCACAAGCTGGGCAACGTCCTGCTGGTTGTTTGCTTCTTGCCTCTTGCTTCTTGCTCGCTCTGCAATCAGCTCTTCAAACAACTCTTCGTACAATTCTGCCGTGCGCGGCGTGCTGTACATTGCCTGGATTTCGGCGCGCGGGCGCACGTAACGCTCGCGGTTGTCCAGGACGCGCAGAATGGCTTTAGCCAATGCGACGCTATCGCCGACCGGAACGACTTCGCCCATGCCCGTGCTCTGTGGCGGCACACGCACGCCGGGCAGGTCGCTGGCGATGGAGGGCGTGCCGCACAGCATCGCTTCCACCTGCACCAGCCCAAACGACTCGGTCGAGTTGAGGCTGGGCAGCACGGTACAATCGCAGGTCGAAAAGAACGTCGCCATATCGTCCGGGTTCAACGTGCCCAGAAACGTCCAGTGAGCGTGGAATTGCTCAAACATCGGCGTGAGCTTGCGCGCATAATCCTCCTCACCAATAATGCTGGTCGGCCCGGCGAACAACACGCGCGCATCGGGGAATCTGTCGAGGACGCGGGGCAGCGCCTGGAGCAACACCTCGACGCCTTTCTCGGTCGCCAGCCGTGCAGCAAAGCCGATGACGTGATGCCCGTCTAGCGACCACTGGTGTCGAAATGCGGCGATAGCTTCCGCCGTGGGCGTCGGCATCTCCACTGGCGGCGGGATGATGCGCACCTTGTTCTGGAAGTGTGACAGGTAAGCCGAGTGGCTGGCATAGTCTTGCGTGTACGAAACAATCGCATCGGCCAGCGCTCCAGCGGCCAGGTTCGCTACGTCAACCACCTTGTTGGCCACACGATTGAACGGCCCAGGAGGCAACTGCAAGTCACAGTGAAACGTGAGCACGGTGGGCTTGCGCGTCAATCGCCCGCGCAGCGCAATACCCGCCGCGTCGAGCTGCGGCAGATGCAGGCTGAGCACGTCGGCCCAGTGCGTAAAGCGGGTGGCGAGGAAGCCGAAGGTGGGCATGATGACGCCCTTGCTCACGCGCAGCAGCACCGGCGCGCGCACCACGCGCACGCCATCCAGCCGCTCGACGCGCGGGAGTGTTCGGTCATACTGTGAGGTGAGCACCGTCACGTGGTGCCCGCGCGCGGCCAGCCCGCGGGCCAGCCGTTCGACATAGATCGTCAGTCCGCTGGTCCACGGGCGATAGTAGGTGAGGGCAATGAGGACATTCATTTGAAAAGCTCTTTGTTGGCGACTACCCATTCATAGAGTGTTCGGACGCCCTCGGCCACGCCGACCTTGGGCCACCAGCCCAGGTCGCGCTGCGCCTTGCGCGTGTCCATGATGCAGATGCGCTGATCGCCGGGCCGCCAGTCCGCGCGACCGATCTCTAACTTATGCCCCATCAAGCCTTGGAGCATCGGCCCTAACTCGGCCCACACGCTCAGCACGTTCTCCGGCCCGCCGCCCACGTTATAGACCTGACCGGCCGCCGCGTCAATGCGATCTATTGCGGCCTGGTAAGCGTCGAGCAGATCCGTCACAAACAAAATGTCACGCACCTGCTTGCCGTCGCCGTAGATGGTGATGGGCCTGCCGGTTACAGCGGCGATGATGAACCAGGCGATCCAGCCTTGATCTTCGATGCCGAACTGGCGCGTGCCATAGATGCACGACTGGCGAAAGACCACCGTGCGTAGGCCATAAATGCGCGCGTAATCGCGCACGTACTGGTCGCCCGCGCCTTTGGAACACCCATAGGGCGAGTGAAAATCGAGGGGTTGTGTTTCCGGAATGCCGTGCGGCAGGTCACGGTAACGGTAGCGCGTCGCTTCTTGCTCAACGACTACGTCTTCCATCCCGCCATAGACTTTGTTGGTGGACGCGTAGACAAAGATCGGATCGTTCCCCGCCGCGCGCGCCGCCTCCAGCGCGTTGAACGTGCCCAGCGCATTGTTCTCGAAATCATCGCGTGGGTCGAGCACCGAAGTCGTCACGGCCACCTGACCGGCCAGGTGATAGATCACATCCCGGCCGCGTGCCGCTTGAGCCAGCGCGGCGAAATCACGCACGTCGGCCTGGATCAACTGAAAGCTGTCCGCGCCATGAAGCGAGGTCAGCCAATCCAGGTTGCTCCGCACGCCGCGCCGCGAAAGGTTATCATAGATCGTCACCGCCTGACCTGTGCCGATGAGCCGGTTCGCCAGGTTGCAGCCGATAAAGCCTGCTCCGCCCGTGATGAGTGCGCGTTTCATGCTTCCTCCGTGGGAGCGGCAACTTGTTGCGCCGCTGCGCTGATTTGGCCCAATGACAAACTGTAACGCATCAGTGCCATCACGCCGACAAGATTGCACGCGAGGTACTCGAAAAAGTGGATGACGGCAGCGCTGGTCACAGCGCGTGCGGCTGGCAATCCAAACGGCGCGACCAGCGCCAGGCGAGCCACCGTCTCGAACACGCCCCAGTTGCCCGGTGTGGCGGGCACAGCGTAGGCCAACGACTCGATACACAGCAGGAACATAGCAGCCAGCCCTACAGTGCTGACGAGTTGATCCGGGAAGAACGCCTGCATGATGGTCCAAAAGACGCCGAGCGCCGTGGCCCAGATGAACACTGTCCAGCCGACGAGCGTCAGCACGCCGCGCACGGAGCCGAGCGTGTCAAAACCACTCATCAGGTTACGCCACTGAGCCAGCCATTTTTCCGGCGAGATGCGTGGGATGCGTGAAAGCACTGCCGTCAAGATTCGTTCCGCCAACGCTCGTTGCCAGAGCAACACAATGATCCCCACAATAGCCAGTAGACCCAGCAAGCCGAACACACGCACTGCATTGGTCGCTTCGGGCGGCAGGCGCATGAACGGGATCAGCAGCACCAGTCCCAGTGTGACAGCCAGCACATCGGCCACGCGCTCGACGACGACCGTCGAAAGCGCGCGCGGGATACCCACGCGGCAGCGCTGGGCGATAATGACGGCGCGCGCCGGGTCGCCGATGCGTAGGGGCAGCACGTTCATGATGAGATAGCCCAGGTTCATCACCAGGAACGCGGTGATCGAGTCCACCTTGTCCGCGCCCATCAGCGCCCGCCAGCGCTCCGAGCGCCCCAGCACGCTCACGAGGTGAAATGCCAGCGCGGGGATCAGCCACCAGTAGTTGGCCTGGGAGAGCGCCGCGCCCAGCTCGCCGAAGGGGACGCCACGCAGGGCCAGCCACACCCCTAGCAGGCTGATCGCCATGCCGATCCAGAAGGAGAGTTTCTTTTTCAAGTTTTGTCCTTTGCTCCCAGGCAACGCGCCAAACCATAAGCCATTCAGGGTAATGACTTGCCGATTATAACACGCCGCCCCGTGCGCGACAATGCGCGTCAATTAGATGAACTCCACTCCACGAGTTAAGCAGGAGATTCCCCCAACTCCTCGGGAGCGGAGCTTTGCGTGACGTGGTTTGCAGCGCCGTCAGTTGCCGGCAGACTGCAAAGTTTGCCAGGCCAACAATGTCTCCACGTGTTCCATGTCGTGGCGGCACGGGATCGCCAGGCAGACATAGAACGACATCTCGCCTCCCCACGGCGAAGGGAGCAGCCGCCCCAGGTCAGGCTCCATCACGCGCTCGGCCAGTTCGGTGACGACGGTGCCGCGCACATCTAAAAAATTCTGCCACACGTGCGCCCAAGATTGTGTGCGCCGCGCCGCCGCGTGCGATTGATTCCACGCCTCGCCATAGTCTATCGGTTCCCACGTGATGCGCTGATTGGCTTCCATCGCCAGTGTGGCCTCGACAACGATCTCATCCCAATCGGCGATGTGGCCGACCACGTCTTTCAGCGTCCACTCGCCGGTCACCGGTAGGCTCTCGCGCTGCGGGGCGGGCACGACGTCCATCAACGCCATCAGCGCGGCCCGGCTTGTGTTCAGCGCGTGCTGCAGCAAGACTTTGGGGCCAACGTCGTCCGGGCGCGATGGGCCGCGCCTCGCGCGAATCTGTCTGGCATGCTCGGCGTCGTGTTGTGCGATGGATATCACATTGCTGGCGGTGTTTTCGACACCCCTCCCTGAGGGCGGCACAAAATCGAGCTGCGCCTGACTGCAGCCCGCCACGGCAACCGTCAACTGGCGATGGGCAATCGCCAACGTATCGAGCAGCTCCTGGAGCGGCTTGGTGCGCCACACGGCAACGGCCCTGGCATTGTAAGTGTCCTCGTCGGATGTTTCCGGGCTGGGCGGGACAGGCTGCCGGGCGCGCAGGTAACGCACTACGTCGTAGACATACCGTTCCCAGGCGATAATGTGCGCCAACACGTCGCGCGGCGACCAATCACCGCACACCTGCGCCGATTCCAGATCGCTGGCCGATATGCCCAGCAATTCGTGAAACAGGCGCGCCCGTTCGACGCCAAGACTGATCAGCAAATCATGTTTGTTCACGATACATCCCCCTTTCTTTTGGCGCTCCACCCTCACCGTGCCACGTTCCATTCGCCCAGGAACACGTCATCCGGTGGAAGCACGTCTTCGCGGAATTCGTCATAAACCCTCAGGTAACCCGACACGCGGCCCGGCCTGGCGTCATCAGGCAACTTGAGCCGCCGCCGGTCCTCCACAACGGAACCTGCAATCCACTTGAGCGTGGGAATGGCGTTGGCCGCCGGGTGATCGTCGCTGGATATGCGCTGCCCCAAGTTTTCTCCCTCGATGCGAACGCTGACCACGTCGCCCGTCACCAGAGGTTTGAGCGAAAGGAATCGCAAGACCACATCAAGGGGCTGACCTGGCGCAACCGTGCGGCGCGGCGACTCGACGCCAATCAGCGCCATTTGATCGCCCAACAGCACGTAACGGTCTGTCGAGTGGAACTCTGGTAGTGGCACACTCGAAATGGGCCAGCCCCATGCGCCTGCTCCGGTCAATCGCTGACCATCCGCACGGGTTAAGCTCACTTGGACGGGCGATGCCGCCGGAACATTGTGGCCGGTGATGAACGTCGCGCCGCGTGTCAATTCTGGCAAGGGTGTCACCTCATCGCCGATGCGAGCGGCGGCGCCGGCCGCGCCTGGCCCACGCCAATGCAGATAGACCCGCAGTGATGACGGGTTGCTCAAATCGTAATCCACGCCCGTGAGACTTGGCCCACCGGCGAACGGCACATCGAGCGGGTGAAGCGTTGGCAGCGGTTCATCGCCGGGCGCGAGATCGAACGCGGCAACCGTTGCCCATTCGCCGTCGGCGGTTGTGAGGTTGCGGAAGCCACCCCCGGGCGGCACATAGTACACGCCGACCACGACGGCATACCGGCCCGGCGGCAATGTTGACTCTAGCGGCAGCGTAAAGCGATCCACTCGCACCTCGCCCGGCGCGAAGGTCTTGGTGGGATAACCCCGATCCTGCTGCGTGCGCCGCGCGCCATTCGCGTCTACAAGCCGGACGGTGAGCGCGTAATCGCGGTCAAGCTGACCGATGCTCTGCAAGGCCAGCGTCACTTCAAGTGGTTGTCCCGGTGACGCGCGAGTGAGACCGAGGTGATACCCCGCCAACCGAAGCTTGCCGTCAAACTCGGCTGAAAGTGACGTCAGATCACGCGGCACGTCAAACGACGGTTCGCTCCGCACTCGCCACGCCTGCCCAAACGGCTCAAAGATGTATGGCAGTGTGGGATACTGCGAACCCCAGTAATGCGTGACAATGACGGTGCGCGTGACAATGTTCTCTTCAATCAAGCTGCGCCAGACCTGCGACGACTCTTGCTCCGGGACCGGGAAAACGTAGCGCACCGTCACATCGTTGCGCACTCCCTCGACTTGTTGCAGATACCACATCGGCGTGGCAGAGTGCCAGTCGGAGAGAATGATCGCGCCCGGCGGCGCATCGCGCAGAATCGGCTCGACGTATTCTCGCGTGGAGCGGTCATTCACCAGCATGAGGTAACTTGGCGCATGGGCTATGCCGTTTGCCAGCCCGGCCACGATCACTCCTGCCACCAGAACAAATTTCAAATTGCCGATTAGCAAGTCGCCCTTTGAAATTTGAAATTTCGCGTACTCGTCGGGCTTAAGCCAGACTGTGCCGATATTTGATACTTGTCCGACTCCATAACCCAGCATGATGGCGAACGCCACGTAGGCAGGTAGCTCATACTCAACCGTCTGCGGGGCGCGATAGGTAATGGCAATGAATGTGTGAGCGAAAAACCCACCGATCAGCATCACACCTGCGCGCCAGTCGCGCCACATCAGGAGGACTGCGCCGATGAGCGCCGCTATCAGCAAAGGAAGGTTCATCTGAAACATGAACAGCGTGGGCAACAGCGCCAGGCGCGCAGGAAGCTGTTCCGGCCCGGCAAAGGCAAGCATGTCGCCCGCAAAGCCTTGACCCGACGCGTACCACAAAAAGCCGCCGGGTGAAAGCAGCCCGCGCGTTTCCGGCGTAAGCGCAATCGCCGCGTGAATCGGCAAGTACAACCACACGAGTTGCGCCAGTACAAAAACGACCATGGGTCGCCACCATCGGCGCGGTTGCCGAATCAGCGCGGGATCTAGCAGGACAAGGTATACCACGAAAAACAATCCCATGACGCCTAACACAAAATAGTGCCCAAAGCCAAGCGAAAATGCCAATGCAAACAGAACCAAATGATGATCGGTGGTGCGTGTCGCGTAATCTCCCTCTTTTGGGGGGGGCGTATTACGTGACTGGCGATGTGCCATAAGCGATGCGCCATAGGCCATAAGCAAGTACAAACACCACGCCGTAAAGAACGCCGTTGGCATGCGGATGTTGGCCGTCGTCGCCTGCGCCCAGAACGTGGTTGCTGTGCCGAGCGCAAACACCGCCGCCAGGCTGCCCCACACGGCCCCCCACGACTTGCCCAACATTTTGCGCACCGTCGCGCCGACCAGCGCCAATGTCCCGGCGGCCAGGAACACACTCATCAAGTTAAGCCGCAGTGCCGGTGTGCCGATGGGCAGCAATGTGAACAATTTTCCAACGAGCGTATAGAGCGGGTAACCTGGCGGATGCAAGATGCCCCGCAACGTCGTCGTCACCAACTGGAACTCGCCGCTATCGGCGGGGAGAATGTCCTTCTGCAACGTAGCAAGGTAAACGACAAGCGCGATGACAAAGACAAGTACGTCAATAAGCGTACTGCGTATGGCGTACTGCGTATTGCGCGATAGGGAGCCGATGAGCCAGGAAAGAAACGCAATGGCAATCACACTGAGGGCGATGCTCCAATCGCGTTGCGGCCAGAGGACGTAGACGAGGAGAACGAGTGCAGGGGCAACCCGAGTCGGTTGCCCACCACGACGTTCGAGCCGGCGCGCAAGCCACACGAGCGCCGCGCACGACGCGACGACCAATATCGCCAGCGCCAGCGGCGACCACGGCACGCGCGTCGCTTCGGCGATGATGCGAGCGAGGAACGATCCAAACGCCAGGCCCGTAACCAGCCCTGCGGGAAGGCGATGTCTGGCTGTGTCCATCGGGGTCACATTGCTCTCCACTCCAGGTGGCTCATCGCTCCACGTTCACCGGCACGACGACCATATCGTCCTTCAACTGCGCGCCACTGGCAATCGCCGGAAGCCGCTGACCGGTGGCAAGAACGTACAAGCCCAGCTCGACACGATACGCGCCCGGCCCGGCGTCCGTCGCAAGCGGGATGAGGTATTCATCTTTCACCACTTCGCCGCGCTTCCAGAGGTTTGTGGGATAGTCTCCGCCGCGCGGCCAACTATCCTTCTGCCCCACCGGTGTGCCATCCGCACTGACGACGTGTGTGAACACGGTATAGTATTCGTCCATCTCCCGCATCGCTTGCCAATATAACGTGAGCGACACCTCTTGCTGACTTGCCGGTTTGTTGACTCTTAAATCATAGCCCAATAAGCGCACCTTGTCTCCAAACTCTACCTTCAACGGATGCGAAATCGGCCCGGCGCGGAACTGGCGTGGCCGCTCGCTGATGCGGATGTGTCCCACATCCAAATAATCCTTCGGCGCGCCACCCGCCGTGACAGGCAGCGTACGACCGTCGGACGTGACCAGGCTGACACGGAATGTGTAATCGCCCGGCGGCATCTTGGGTGGGATAAAGATTGCCTGTGGATCGGCCAGCCACTGCCCGGGCGTCCACTGCGACGATGGGAACCACGCGGCGACCGGCGGCGCTTCGATTTGTGCTACTACGCGCCCGGAACGATCCACCAATGCAAGGCGTTCTTTGACGTCGTCGGCGAGTGGGCGCTCTGGGCGCCAGTAAAACGTGACCGGGGCATGCTTTCCCTGGAAAAACTCGAGACCCCCTGGTTGATAACCGGCTAGTGTCAGACTGTTGCCAAAGGTGGCTCGCAATGGCGTGAGGTCTTCGCCTTCCAGCGGGGGGGAGCAAGGCGACTTGTCTGAGCATGGCAGAACCTTCGCGGCAGGGATCGTCACATAGTCACCGCCGGTGCTGGGGCTTGACCCGACGATATTCACGCGCACGCCGAACTCTCCTGGTGGCGTGCCCGGCGGGATGGGCAGACCGGCGCGCAAGGTGATGCGTTGATCCACCTGCCATTTGTCCGACGGCGCGTAGAATTCGCCCAGCACAAGCTCGGACGACTGCCACACTCGGCCGTCACGGTCGGCCAATTCCAGCCAGACGCTCCGGCCACCTTGCGGCGCGCGCAGCACTCGCCAGTTCAGGTCGAGCAGCAGCGGCTCGCCGGGCACAGCCTGATTTTGTGTCCAGCGTACACTTTCTAGCGCCACCGCGTCGTCCCAACTCACCGGCGGGTCAAGCGGAGTGAAAGCCGCCGAAGAATTGTGCACCGTGTAAAGCATCAGTTCCTTGTAGTTGGAGGTGAGATAAGTGCGCTCGTTCAGCCACCCGGCGACAAAGCGTCTGGGGTCGGTCTGTTCCACGGCGGTGGGCAACACCCAGATGCGTTTGGATTCTGCGAGCGCCTTTTCGAGCTGGGGCTGCGCCTGCTTGGGATCGAGGCCCGGCGGCGTCTGGCCCGGCAGCCAGTACGTGTTGGTTGGCGTAAAGATTTCCGGCGCGGGGTAATACTTGAGTTGCACCCATTGCCAGTCTCCGTTGAGAATAAGCGCATCGCCGGGGCGGGCATAGTGGCGCAAGTATGCGATGACGTGACCATAGTCGCTCTTGACCACGTTCATCGTCGGGATGAGGGGCGTCACCTGCAGGTACAGCATCAGCCCCAGGATCACCGGCGCGAGCGGGGCCGTATATTTGCCCCAGTTCCAAAGCCACGTGACCACGAGCGCCAGAAGCAGACAATATGCCGGGACAATCGCCGCGTTATAGCGCGCCTCTAATTGCCACGGCACAAGGGTCAGTAGTAATGATGGGACGATCAGCCACGCGGGCAGCAGCCACGCGCCGCCTGGTCGCAGCGTCCGCCAGCGATGACCGAAGATGGATACCAACACACCGGCCACGACGAGCGCCGCTATCGCCATCCACCATTCCGGCGGAGGACGCCAGTGCAGGCCGAAGGCGACATCTCGGAGCATCCCTTGTGTCGGCGTCAACCGCTGTTTAAACTCTTCCCAGGTGATTCCACGCAGCACTCGCCCCACCAAATGCGACGCCCGCGACGTGAACAACCAAGCGACCATCGCCGCTGCCGCCACCGCCAATCCGCCGAACCACGGCAACAGCATCCGCCAATGTGAGCGAGCGTGAAGCAGCAGGTAAACGCACAACGCGGCAACCATAAAGCCCATAAAGTAATGCGTCAGCACAGCCAGACCGCTCACCGCGCCGAGGGCCAGCCACCAACGCAATTTGAGGTCGCTGCACAGCCGGTCGAAAAAGTAAACCATCGCCATCGCCTCGAGCGGCATGAGGGAATACGGCCGCGCGTCTTGCGAATAGTAAGCGTGGAACGGCTGCAACGTCAGCAGTAGCGCGGCAATCACGCCGGCGCCGGTTCCCAGCCCGCGCCGTCCCAGGCGATAGATCAGCGCCACGCCCAGCACGCCAAAGAGGAGCGACAGGTACCGCAACGCAAACTCGCTGCGACCGACGAAAAACTCCCACGCACGCAACAGCATGTAATAGCCCGGCGGCAATTCCTGGAACGCGCCGAGGAGATACTTGAGCATCTCCGGGTACGGCTTGGCGGAAATGAACGCGCTGGCCGATTCGTCAAAGGTGAGGTCGGATACTCCAAGGTGATACACGCGGATGGCAAAGGCAACAGCCAACACCACAACCATCCACGCCGAAATCGGAAATCGGAGGTCAGAGGTCGCAGGCCCAATTTGAGATTTGAGATTTGGCATTTGATATTTGCGGTTTAGCGCATCACTTGCAGCACGCTCAATGTAAACGCATCGCCCGCCGAAGATTTGAGCGGCAGGCGCGGGCCATTCGGCGCAAGATACAGTCCGACGTGAATCACGTAATCGCCCGGCGCGAGATGGGCGGGCAGGTTCAACGTGTGATCGTCGGGGATCACATCGCCTGCTGCCCAGGCCGAGGTGGGATAGGCGCCGCTGCGCGGCTGCGAGTCTGCCTGTGCGATCAGTTTGCCATCGCTATCGAGCAAGTGAATGAACACGGTATAGTCTTGATCCAGCAAAGACGCCGCGCGCCAGTAGAGCCGCAACGGAACGGCCTCGCCGGGGCGCGCGCTTTCCGGCGCATCGGAGCCTATCAACACCGCAGATCCAAAATCGGCCTGCGCGGCGCGTTGCGGCGAGACATGCAGCGGGTGCGCGGGCACGACTCGCACACGCCCCACAAGCGGCGGCATGACTGGCTCGCCGGATTCGTTGGCGGCCTCCAGGCGATCATCGGTCTTGGCGTCGTACAGCCCGACCTCGACATCGTACAGTTCCGGCACGGCAGTCCAGGCCTCCATGTGGACGGGGGTCACATCACAAAACGCGCGGCCCGCGGGCCAGAGTGAGGTGGGAAAGCGACCCAGGCCAGGCCAGGTGTTCCTCGCGCCCACGACGAGGTTTTCGCGCCCTAGCAGGTGGATGAAGAGTGTATAGTTGTTCGTCATCGGGCGCACGGCCGCCCAACACAACATCACGTTCAGCCAGTCGCCGGGCGAGACGGAAGAACGGTCGAGGCCAAAGCCGATCAGCCGGGCTTGGTTGCCATACAACAAATCACGGCCGCCGACCGCCGGTAGCCGACCGCCAAGTTGATCCGGCGGGAAAAGTGCCGGATGAGCATAGGCCGGGCCGATGTAAACAAACGGCACGGCAAGCGAGAGCAGCAAAAAACCGGCGACGATGATGCCCAACACGATGCGAGGACGGGGCAAGCGCGCCAGTCCAGCGACGATCAACACAGCAAACGCGCCGAGCATCGGAAAAAGCAACCGGCCATGTGGCGCTGCGACTTGCTGGTTCCAACGCAACAACGAGGCGAAAACTGCGCAGCACCATAGGCCACACATCAGCAGGATGGCAGACTGGGAATCTCTGATTTCTGATTTCTGGTTTCTGATTGCGGATTGCGGATTGGGGCGGTCAGTGGTTTCTGGCTTTAGCCGGAGTCGGCGGTCGGCGGCCAAATGCGGGGCGATCCACCCCATCAGTGAAGCGACAAGTACGACTGCGATGACATAGTAAATCAGCGGCGACATTTCGACGTTGCCCCAGCCGAACGCGCCCCAGAACGAACGGTAAACCAATGGCAAGGCTGACAGCACCTCGGTCAGTGGAATCGGCGCGGGTCGCGCCCAAGGTGTATTGAGATGAACGCTCAAGCCCAGTGGGTCGCCGTAGAGAATGGCGTTGCGTACATACCACCAACCGCCCACGGCCAATGCTACTGCTGCCAACACGCCTGCATCGCGTATACGCGACCTGAGATTCTTCGCCGCTGCGCTCGGAATGACAGGATTGGAGTTTTGCGACGGAATGAGAATCGCGGCCACGGCAAATATGCCCAGCAGGATCGTGCTCGTCTTGGTGAGGCAGGCCAGGCCGACGAGCAGGCCGGTTAACGCGGCGCGCCGGGTCGTGACGCCCAGTCGCCACATCCGCGCGATGGCCCACAACGTCGCCGTCGAAAGCGCAGCGGCGGAACTGTCGTTGCTCGTCACGCTGCTGACAAAGATGAATTGTGGTGTCAGCGCGACGAGCGCTGCCGTTGCCAGTGGAATGAGGTTCGAGTCGGGGAACACCTCGCACGCCAGTCCCCACGCAGCCAGCGCCGTCAATGCGCCGAACGCCAATGACACCAACCGTGCCAGGTGAATCGCCAACGCCGCGCCACTCCACGGAAATGCTTCGCGCTCAGTATGAGCCATCAAATTCTTGTTATCGTTGACCGTGCCGGGCGCATGATAACCAAAGCCCGGATTGTGCAGCGCCAGTCCGCGCAGATCGTTCGGCTGAAACGGCGCGGTGACCCAACCGGCGACGAGGTAATACAGCGGCGGCTGGCCGACCTCCTGATACGCGCCGCTGTCGTTGTTGCGCATCGAAGGCAGCCCATGCCCCTGCGCCACGTAGCGCACATAGTTGAAATGCCACGGCTCGTCGGGTGATTCGAATATTGGCGTGATGACGCTGTAGGTCAGGCCAAGCAACGCGAAAGCCAGCAGCAAAACTGTGACGCGTATGGCGTACTGCGTATGGCGTGCTGCGTATGGCACGCTTTGCCGGCTTGCCGACCTGCTTCTTGCCTCTTGCATCCTGCTACCTTGTCACCCGCAATTTGCCGAGCAAAACATAGTCCTGCTGCTGGCGACCGTCGCGCGTGAGGATTTTGAGACGCTCAAAGCTGGATGCGCCGGTAAAGTAATATACGCCCAGCATGATGTCATACACATCGGGCGACACGGCTTTGATCTCCAGCGGGTACGTGCTGCTGACCACTTGTCCCGGCTTCCAACTTGATGTGGAGGGCGTGGGTTGCAGGTCCACAGCCGCCGCCTTGTTTTGCTGTGGCCCCAGGATGTGCGCAAAAATCGTATAGTCACGCGTGGGCGCTTGCAGCGCGCGCCAGAACAACGTGAGCCTGGCTGTTTCTCCCGGCCTGGCTGCGCGGCGGTCGAGATCGTAACCGATCAATTCTATCTGATCGCCAAAGTTAAACGAGAGGGGATTATACAGGCTGCCGGGCAGACGCGCCAATTCGATCTGACCGAAACGCAAGTTGTCACCCAGTGTGTGCCCCGCTTTGTCCGCCGCAGGTAAGCGTTTCCTAGTGGACGCATCATATAGTCCCACTTCCCACAGCATGTGAGCAGGCGCATACGATGTGGCATCCACCGGCACGACCCAGGTTTCGGCCCAGGTCTGGCCGGGCGCGAGCGTCGTGGTGGGCAGATTGCCGCGACCCGGATAGGCTGGCCCTTTGTCCTGCTTTTCGATCTCGTCCTCGTCCAACAAATGCACGAACACACTGTAATCTCGATCCGTCGGCTTGAGCGCCTGCCAATAGAGCGTGATGCATGCCGAGTCGCCGGGCCGCGCAGACGCAGCCGGAGCGTCATAGCCGAGCAGCACGAGCGCGTCGCCGAACGTCACATCGGCGTGATGAGGAATGTTGGCTATTTGAGCGGCGGTGAGCTGCGGTGGGCGGGCATAAGCCGGCGCGATCACCGTGAATGGCATCGCCGCCGAAAGAGTCGCCATCCCTATGCCCACCACGCCGAATGCATACGGCGCGACGCGGCGCGGTAGCCACGCGCCTAATCCTGCCGCCATCAAGATCGAATACGCGGGAAGAGCATAAAAGACCAGCCGACCCTGGCTCGACCACGTGGTGCGCGTCCAGCTTAGCCAACCCACAACAACTATCGCTCCCCACAAGACAATGATGGATGTCCGCGAAGCGTGTCGAGTGTCGAATATCGAGTGTTGGGTGACGAGTGATGAAGGACGATTTCGAGCGATGAACTGCCAGAAAGAAAAGATCAGCCCTGCCGCTGCCAGCAACAAGAGAATGTTGAGAATAGTGTAGGCCCAGGCTGGGATGGGCAGGTTGAGTCCCCCAAAGTTGCCCCAGTAACCATAGAGGAAGCTGGTGCGCTCACTCCAGATCTGGGCCAGGTCGGCGGGGATGGGGCGCGTAAAATAGGGATTGAACATTTTCAAGCCGGTCGGGTCGCCGTACAACTGCCAGTTGCGCCAGAGCCACCAGCCGGTCAGGGTTAGCACAGGCAAGCCAATCGCCAGACCGGCGGCAAAGAGGTGGCGCAGGCTGCGTCGCTGCCAGGCCACCCATGCGCCGGTCAGCGCTGCCGGCAATAGCAGGAGCATCCCGCTCAACTTGGTGAGCGCAGCCAACCCGATCACCACGCCCAATCCCAGCCAGCCCAGCATCAAGCGACGTTCGTTGCCCTGGGCTTTTCGGTCTTGCCGGATCATGCTCAACAGCGCCAGCGCGCAGAGCGGGACCACCAGGTTATCGTTGTTGACCGAGCCGCTGATGAAGGTGAACATCGGCGTAAAGGCGGTGAAAGCGGCCGCCGCCAACGCGAGGTCGTGCCGGTCGGGGAACGCCTCTCGCCCCAGGCGATATGTGAGGTACACCGTGACTGTGCTCAGCGCCACCGAAAGCAGCCGAGCGATGTGAACCGCCAACGCCGTGCCGCGCCACGGCCAACTTTCGCGCGCCGGGTCGTGCGCCACCATGTTGATGTTGCCGTCGGGCGTGACCACGCCGATTGCGCTATGCGGGTTGGGACGCAGCGTGGCGGTCAGATCGCTCGTGTCAACCCACGACGTGAGCAGAGCGGCCAGCGCGTAATACAGCGGCGGCTGGCTGGCTTGCTGCTTCCACAAACCGGGACGATCCGGCGGAGTCTGCACCGGCAGGCCATGACCGGTGGCGATGTATTGCACGACGGGGTAATGCCATAGCTCGTCGGACGCCTCAAAGATTGGCGTGACGACGCTGTAGGTCACGGCCAACGCCAGGAAGGCGAGGAGCAATAACCACACGGCCCATCGTGTATCGCCTATCGCATATCGCTTATCGCGCATTACTTTTCCATCCGGGCAATCTTTTCCGCGAATAACGCGAATTTCACAGATTCCAGTTCACCGAGTGTCCCTTCGCGTCATTCGCGGACAAGCTGTTGCAGTGTGGAGACAAGCTGGGGATGTGACTGCTTTTCAAGAAGCAGGGGGCGAGCTGATCGGCAGGCTGAACGTGAACGTGGTGCCCTGCCCCGGCGCGCTCTCTACCCAGATGTGCTCGCCGTGCGCCTCGACCGCCACCTTGCAGAAGGCCAGACCCAGGCCACTGCCGCGTCCCTCTTGCCGGCCGGTGACAAATCGTTGGAACAGCCGATTCCTGATCTCGTCGGGAATGCCGGGGCCGTTATCGCTCACCGACACCAGGAGCACAGAGCGACCGCCGCTCTCGCCGCTCTTGACCTCCAAACGGATCACCCCACCGGCTGGGGTGAACTTGATCGCGTTGCCGGCCAGGTTTTGCAGCACGCGCCCGATCGGTTCGGCGTCAACCCACGCCGGTGGCAGTGTCGGCGGCACATCACTTTCCAGGCGCAGCCCCTTGTCCGCCGCCAACGGCGCTTGTGCTCGCAGTGTCTCGGCGATGAGAGTGCCCATCTCCACCGGCGCGCGGTTCAGCGGCATCCGCCCGCTCTCCAACCGGCTCACATCCAGAATGCTGTTGACCAACCCCAACATCCTCTGTGAGTTATCCAGGCCAATCTCCAGTATCTCGCGCTGATCGCCAGAGAGGACTTTGGCCGCATCCTCTTTCAGAAAGATGAGCGCACTATAAATGGCTGAGAGCGGGTTGCGCAAATCGTGCACCATGGTGCCGGTCATGTCTTCGCGCAGCCGCTCCACGGCGCGCTCATCGGTCACATCGTGCAATAACAGCAGCCGGCCCAGCCGCGTGGCGCCGACCATCACGGGCAAACTCAGCCAGTGAATCGCGCGCGGTGATAGCTCGAACTCGCCTTCGCCGGGTGGCTCGTCTCCATTCTTGGCGCGGCGCATTTCTTCCAGCATCGCCCGCACCACTTTGGGCGCATGAATGTGCAGCACTCGCAGTGCGTCTTTGATGCGCCAACCCAGCCAGTCCTCCGGTTGACCGGGCAGAGCCAGCAATCGCAGCGCCGGCGTGTTGACGACGAGGAGTCGCCCATCCATCCCAATAAGAAGGACCCCGTCGCGGGTGGACTTGATCAACGCCTGCAGACGACCGCGGTCATACAGCGTGGATTGGAACAACCGGGCGTTCTCCACCGCCGTGGTCACTTGATGGCCAATCGTCGTCAGCAGCGCCGAGTCGTAGGCAGAAGCCGTGCGCGGTTTGGAGGCGAATAGACACAGCACGCCCAACGCCTGCTTCTGGCGCAACAAGGGAACGCCGGCGTAGGCGCGCCAGCCGTACGAGGTCAACCGGTCGGTCATCGTGCGGATGGAAACGGGCTGTTCTTGATCGAGGTCGCCAATCACCATGCTTTCGCGCTGATTGAAGACGTAGGCGCACAGCGTGCCCACCAGCCCTCCATGCCGGATGAGTTCCGACTGGGTGGGCGACAGCCCTCGGTGAGCTACCGGGCGCAGGGAGGTTGATTCTTCGTCGTCACTCCGAGCGTCCAGGTCAACCAGGCCGATCAGTCCGGCATCAAAACCGAACAATGCGATGGCCGACGATAAGGTTTGCGCGAGGACTTGGTCCAACGCGAGTGACTGGCTGGTGGCCCGGCTAATGGCGTACAGCGCGCTCAAGTCGGCGGCGCGTTGGCGCGTTTCGGCATAAAGCCGGCCATTGTCCAACGCCAGGGCGAGAGCGTCGGCCAGCGATTCAGCCAGCAGCACGTCGTCGGCGTCGAACGCGGCCAGAAGGTCGCTTTCCAGGTTGAGCACGCCTAATATCCGTTTGCCATGCTGCAAAGGAACAGCCAGTTCACTGCGGATGTCCGGATGCCCAGCCGCATAATCCGGGTCGGCACTTACGTCGGGCACAAGCTGAGTCTGGGCGGTCCGGATGGCACGCCCGATTATGCCTTGGTTGAGCGGGAGCATTAGCCCAATCGAAGGGGTAAGAAGGCCGCTGGCCGCGCGGGTAACCCAGTGCTGCTGGTCTTTATCCGGCAAGACAATCGCAACATGAGGCCAACCGGCAAATTGGGCAATGGCATCCGCTGCCGCGCGCGCCACCGCATCCGGATCGAGTTGCCCGCTGACTTGGCGGATGATTTGATACAGCGTCATTTGCCGGTCCGCCATGCGGCGTTGTTCGTCAAAGATTTGCGCATTCCGGACCGCCAGCGCCATCTGATCGCTGGCCGCTTGCATTAACTGGAGCTGTTCGGCCGTAAAGTGTCCCGGCTGCGAATGGGTAAGGGTCATGACGCCCAATAACGTCGGCCCACTCGAGATCGGCACGGATAAGGCCGATCGCATATTAACAGGTCGGTCGGGCAACTTGAGCCAACGATCATCCAGCGACGTATCGGCGATCAACGCGGCCTGGCGGTGACGAGCCACCCAACCGGCCAGCCCTTGATCCATGACACGTTCCAAAATAACCTGGCTCTGTTCCGGCACGAGATCGCTCACGAGGACGCGTGAGGTGATCGCGCCGGACGCATCCGTCAAAAACAGGTCGCCTTGTTCAGCGCCGGTCAGGGTGACGGACACATCCAGCGCATTGTGCAGCGTGGCTTCAAGCGTAGGACGCTCGGCGGTGGCGCGCGCCACGGACACCAAATTCTCAAACAGTTGCTTTTGAGCGCGCAGCTCACTTTCAGTTTGCTTGCGGTCCGTGATGTCTCGGAAAATCCCAAACGCGCCCATGAATCGGTTCTGGCTGTCGAACCGGGGAGTCGCTGTCACAAGCAGGCTGCGTTTTCCTCCATCCCGGCGGGTGATTTCAATTTCGTACGTGCTCGTCTCATTTTGACGACGCCGGCTTGTTTGTTCCTGGATGAAGGCGATCTGTCCCGGAGCCACAAACTCCTTCAGGTTGTGACCGAGGAGACTCCCAGAGGGCACGCCAAAGATTTCTTCCGCCGCCGAGTTGGCGAACGTGAATTGTTCCTCGGAGTCAACAATCCCCATTCCTTCCCCTTGGCTTTCGATCAAAGCTCGGTAGCGTTCTTCGCTTTCTCGCAGCGCCAACTCAACCTGCTTGCGCTCGGTGATGTGTTGCAGGACTATCACCCGACCGATGTGGCGACCACGCCGATCGAGCAAGGGCGAAACCCGCAAGTCGTAATCGCGTTGCGTCTCGCCTTCGACCAGGGTAATCCCGGCTTGTCCTTCGGTCATCGCCCGGCAGTGCTCCAACAAATCGGGCCAGGCGCTCAAGGCGAGATCGGCCGGCTGACCGATGACTGAGGAGGCCAAACCGTTGAGGATGCGCCGGGCAGCCAGGTTGAGTTCGACGATGCGGTTCTGCGTATCCAGCACGATGATGCCATCGCCCGCGCCTTCGATGACAGCCCCACGCTCCCTTGACACAATGTCGAGCTGCCGGAAGCGGGTCAGGCCCCAGGCCAACACCATGCCCATGAGCAGCAAGGCTGCCGTCACGAGCCATGGTATCAAGTCAGGCGTGAATTGCCAGTGCATCCTTCCCCTATCTTACTCAAGGTGGGATACCCACGGAACGGTTGCGAATTATTGAGATGATACCACAAAAGAGCGCGCCCGCGACGCGCTCAACCGGATGACCGTGTAGAGTGCGCGGTTGATTTCGGAGCGCGAGATTTTGGATGTGCCGCGCGCGCGGTCCGCAAAACGGATCGGTACCTCGGCTACGGTCCAGCCGCGCCGCTGAACCTGGTACAGCATCTCGATGAGGAACGAATAGCCATTGGAAAAGATCGCATCCAGGTTGATGGATTCCAGCACCGCCCGCCGGTAGCAGCGAAAGCCGGCGGTGCAGTCCATGGCCTCGAGGCCCAGCATCACCTTGGCAAATGCGTTCGCGCCGTAGCTCAACAGGCGGCGCATCGCCGGGCTGTCTATCGCGCCGCCGCCGCGGACGTAGCGGCTGCCGATGACCAGGTCAGCCGTCTGGCTGCGCTCAATCATCGCCGGGATGTAGCGCGGGTGATGTGAATAGTCCGCGTCCATCGTCAGGATGCGCTCCGCGCCCGAAGCGAGAGCTTGCTTAAATCCTGCGATGTAAGCCGTCCCCAGGCCCAATTTGCCGGCGCGATGGACCACGGATATGCGTGGGTCACGGGCTGCCATCTCGTCGGCAATGAGGCCAGTGCTATCGGGCGAGTTGTCGTCCACTACAAGCACATTCAAGCCGATGGGCAATGCCAGCAGCTCGGGCACGAGCAGGACAATGTTTTCGCGTTCGTTATAGGTTGGGACGATGACGGTTGATTTCATTTTAGATTTCGGATTTTAGATGGTTGATTAGGGATCGAGCCTCAGGCCGGCAGTTGAGACTCGTTGATTGCCAGCGCCAGCGTGGCGATCCACAACAGCGAGTAATTCAGCGCGCGACGTGACTGGCGGTACGCGCCCCAGGCGAGGACTGCCGCCACCAGGCCGACGATAAAGCGCAGCATCCCCAGCGGCTCACGCAACGTAGACTGCGGCGTGAATGGGATGATGAGTGCGTTCATCAACAAGACACACACCAAGGGGTGAACGTCGCGCCGGGCCACGTCGCGCAGCGCGGCAACCAGCGCAGCCAGCGCCGGGAGCAACGCCATCGGCGTGACGATCAGCGCGATGAGCGCGAACGCTCGCACGTTAATCGCTGCCAGCGACCACAGCCCCCGGTACGGAATCCACTCGAACGGTGTGCCCATCGCGCCGCCGGAGCCAACCCCCCACGCGCCCAGCCACACTTTTAAAAATACCTGGAGCGCCGCGAACGGCACGCCGACGATGACGGCCCACTCGATCCAATCACGCCAGCGCCGCGAGAGCGCGAAACTCAGCAGGAAGCCGGCGGCCACGAGCAGCGTCGTCTCTTTGGTCAGCGCCGCCAACGCCAGCAGTCCCGCTGCCCCGCGCGCGCGTCCGCGCTCATAACTCAACACAGCAGCCTGCGCCAACGCATAAGCCAGAGGCTCGGTCAAATCGAGCCGCACGGCCATCATCAGCCCCCCGAACAACCCATAGCTCAGAGCGTACCAGCGATTTGTGCCGCGCCCGGTCAAGATGTCTTCAGTGAACCGTGTGCCGGCCACGAGCGCCAGCCAGTTCACCGCGATGAGCGTCCAAGGAACGAGCGCCGACGGCCCCCCTTCAATCCCGGAAGCCACCGCTGCCAATGCCCACGCGATCAGCGGGTAAAGGATGCGCTGGTAGCGATAGGCCGGAACGTCGAGAAAACGAGACGCGCTCAACGGGTCGCGCGCGATCTGGTAAGCGAATTGCCCGTCATAGCCCCACGTGCCGTTCGGCAGCCCCGGATCGTAGCGCGTGCCGACAAGCGCAAACTTGATCGGGTCGCCGCCGTAACGCGCAAGGATCAGCGCGATGTACGCCAGCGCGATCAAACCGACGACGTGCCACGGGCGCAGCGAATGACGAAGGTCGAACCCCCTAGAGAGGGAGATTGACGAATGACGAATGGCAGCCATGTGTGGCTCAAAGCATCCTCGTGCGACGACGCCGCAGTGACAAGACCGCCAGGCCCATCGTCACCGCGATCAAACTCAAGAGGCTGATTGCTTCACCCATACGGAATGAAAGCGGCGCGTATCGGAACACGACGACGTGCTCGCCGGGTGGAAACACGACGGCGCGGAAAGCGTGGTTGGCACGCAGAATCTCGACCGGCATTCCATCCAGAGTCGCTTGCCAGCCGGGATAGAACGTGTCGGCCAGCACCAAGAAACCGCCCGACTCGGATTCGGCGTGTATTGTAACGGCATTAGGAGAATCCTGCAAGGACTGGATGGTCCCCGGCGCTCCATCTGCTCCCCTCCTTGAGATTGGAGATTGGAGATTGGAGATTTGAACGACCTGTCGCGGATCGAACGACGGATCGGCCAGCGCGGCAACTGAATCCGAAACGACTTTCGCCTGGGGGACGATCCACGCTCGGCCCGGCGCCGCATCGTTGCGATAGATCGTCACCTCCGCGCCACGCTGCACGACCGGCAATGGCAACTCGCGCGGGCTGATGATGTACCGCGCGTCCATCACGCCGGACATCCGCAGCGCGTCTGCCTCCGGCAACTTGTTCAAGAGCGTCACGACATCGTTATAGCCTCTCACCAAAAGCGAATCAAAATTGTTGGCGGTCGGCACGCGCTCGATCATTGCAACATTGGGCAGGAGCGTTTCCCTCAGGCCGAGCCAGTACGCTGCGTCTTCCGGCCCAAACTTTTTGAAGGAAAGATAGTGGTTGAACTTGATGTCGGTTTCGTCATCGGCAAGCCAAAGGACGCGCCCGTCACCTGCGGCGCGCACGGCGCTCGCAGACGCGGTGGGGTTCCGATACAGACTCGCATCCGTCGTCGGATTGAGTCGCCAGTCGGCCACGAGCAAATCTACCGCGACGATTCCAACGAGCGCCACTTGCCACATGGCCCCCCTCCATCTCCCCCCGCGCGCAGGGGGAGAGATAGGACGAAACGCCAGACACGCTGCGCACGCGCCCAACGTCACGCCGAACTGGATCACGGGGCGGACGAACACGGCGCGAATGTGGAGCAGCGTCGCTCCGGCGATGATGGCCAGGAGCACGCCCACTGCGGCGACCAGCAGATTGCGCCCCAGCGAGCGCCACCGGTCGCCATTGAGCAGTTGTTCTGTGCCAATGCTCGTCAGCGCGGCAACCGCCAACGTGTACACGCTCAACAGTCGCGCCGGGCCTTGGAACAGCGACGCGCCGGGCAACACCCGGAACAGCAGCGGAAAGAACGGCGCAAATCGCCCCAGCGCGATCAGCAACGAGACCAGCGCCACTGCGCCGAAAAACCAAGTGACAGAAGTCGGAGGTCGGAGGTCGGAGATCGGATTCTGACTTCCCACCCTTTGGGCGTCCGACTTCCGACCTCCGGGTTGCCGATTGAAAAGCGCGAACAGTGACATCAACAGCGCCCACACGCCTACATAGCCGGCGTTCTCCCAGTAATTGTCATAGCCCCAGAAATTGCCGTCGGCGGGATGACCTTGCAAGTCCGGCACGAGAAATGTCAGCAGGCGCAGCGGGTGAAGCGAGTGCGTCACGGCAAATTCGTAATCCAGTCCGCCGGTGCGCTGCGACTGCGCCGCCAGTTCCGACGACGGCAGCAGTTGCACCGTCGCCAGCGCAAACCCCAGGACGACCGCAGCCAGCAGACCGCTGACCGACGCCAGCAAATGACGTTTTGCCTCCTGATTTGAAATTTGACGAATCGCTGCATACGCCACAATAACAATCAGTCCTGCACCCGCCGTCTGCGCGTGACCAGCCAGCAGCCCCAGACCAATCGTCAGCGCCAACCATAGCGCATCGGACAACCGGCGACGTTGCGCCAGAACCTCCGCGCGCCAGAGCCAAATCGCCAGCCAGGGGAACGTCGCCGTGATGCTCAAGAATCCAAATCGCGCGATAAAGAACTGGGAGAGTTGAAACGCCAGCGCGCCGACGAGCGCCGAAAGTGTCCGCAGGCCAAACGCGCGTCCCCAGGCATACATCGCCAGCCCGGCCAGCATCACGTGCAACACCGCCGTGTAGCCCATCGCCTGCTCAACCGGCAACAGCAGGTATAGCACATTAAGCGGATAGAACACCGCCGATTGCAAATTGGCTGCCAGCGGCGCGCCGTTGCCGACGAACGGATTCCACAACGGCACATGCCCGCTGCGCCACATCTCAGAGGCGAACTGTTGCCAGGGATAGAATTGCAACAGCGGCACGCCCCAAAAGAGGACGCGACCGGCAAAGACGATGCGCCAGAAGAGAATGAGTGGAGCAACAATCAGAATAACCGCAGGGTTCTGGATTTTGG